>Ga0364909_10144_pt1 | contig 27065 bp, 18 predicted proteins | sample SorcelJu500001C3_3_FD_206966 | JGI IMG/M metagenome (GOLD analysis project Ga0364909, IMG submission 206966) | Enriched cells from Trout Bog Lake Hypolimnion, Wisconsin, USA - BchlTB.June25.5000.01.C3 | ecosystem: Environmental > Aquatic > Freshwater > Lake > Hypolimnion/Profundal zone | place... | reverse complement strand
GTTATCGCCGACCACATTAGAACCCTTGTTTTTGCCATATCTGATGGGGTGATGCCGAGCAACGTGGACAGAGGCTATATTCTAAGAAAAGTATTAAGAAGAGCGGTTCGCTATGGACGGCTTCTAAACTTCAAAAAACCATTCCTTTCAGAGCTGGTGCCGACACTTGTCGATGTAATGGGAGAAGACTATCCAGAAATTAAACAATCTAAAAGCCGATGCGAAGAAATCCTTACAATCGAAGAAGAAAGCTTCATTAGAACTCTTCATCGCGGCGGATCTCTGCTCAATGATATCATTAAAAACTCCAAAAACAGAATTTCAGCAGCTGATGCTTTCAGATTAAAAGATACTTATGGCTTCCCTATAGAAGAAATTTTACTTCTGGCAAAAGATGCTCTTTTAGATGTGGATCTAGCAGGTTTTAATAAGATGGAAGAAGATGCAAAAGAAAAATCTAGAAAAGCGCAAAAAGTAAAATCTCAGACTTTTGATAAAAATATATTCACAGATTTTACTAAAACACACAGCCCTACAAAATTTTGTGACAATAAAGACGAAGAAATAAAATCTAGGATTGTTGCAATGCTTATAGAGAGCCAATTCGTGGACACATTAGAAAAAGAGCAAAAAGGCACAATAATCCTGGACCAAACACCTTTCTATGCAGAGATGGGCGGACAGGTCGGAGATACGGGAGAGATTTATATTGGAGAAAATATTTTCGTCGTCACAGACACTCAATCTCCCTATCCCGGAGTAATTGTTCATGTAGGCTATGTAAAGAGTGGAAACTTCAAAAAAGATGAAAAGGTATTTGCAAAAATAAATGGTGAAAGACGGCAAAAAATCAGTAACAACCACAGCGCTGCTCATTTACTGCATTATGCTCTTTCAAATGTACTGGGAGAACATGTAAAACAGGCTGGATCTATAGTAGACGAAAACAGACTGCGATTCGATTTCAACCATCAGCAGCAGCTTTCCTACGAAGAGCAAAAAAAAGTTGAAATATTGGTGAATAAAGAAATCCGTAAAAACATAAAAGTAAAAACCTATGAAATATCCCTTGCAGAAGCTCAAAAAGACCCTCAAATAAAACAGTTTTTCGGAGAGAAATACCAATCGACCGTTCGAGTAGTGGAGATGGAAGGATCAAAAGAACTGTGCGGAGGAAGCCATACAGCCCTTACCGGAAATATAGGATTCTTCAAAATCGCAAAAGAAAGCTCTATTGCAGCAGGCGTCAGAAGAATAGAAGCAGTGACAGGGCTGAACGCTGAAAATTTTGTTTATGACAAACAGGAATATGTAATGACACTTGAAAACATCCTTAAAACAGCAGAATCTAAAATCCCGGAAAAAATTGAAGGTCTCCTTAATGAAAATAAAAGCCTGCAAACACAGCTTAAAGAAATAAGGAAAGCTCAGATCATTGCAATTAAAGCACACCTCCTAGAAAAAGTGGAAAAGATAAAGAACATAAATATTATTTTTTCAAAGGTAGATGTTGCAGCTTCAGAACTTACTCCTCTCGTAAATGATCTCTTAACCCGGCTAAAAAGCGGAGTAATAGTATTAGCTATAGCGGAAGAAAATAAATGCCAGGTCATCATAAAAGTAAGTCCGGACATTATTGAAAAGGGAATACTTGCCGATTTAATGATACAGGAAATCTCGGAAACAATTAATGGCGGCGGCGGCGGAAAAATGGATATGGCCCAAGCCGGAGGAAAATCCCCTTCAGGAATTGATAAGGCATTTAAAATTTTACGCTCTTTTGTGGAGAAAAAGTGTTAGATAAACTGAAGCCAAGCAAATCAATTTCCGCTTTAGAAAGCTTATTATCAGATAAAAAAGAGAAGAAACCTTTCTCCTTGCTTTTAGAAAAAACAAATGCTCCAGAGAAAGCTCTATTCATCTCTTTTCTATCTAATCTATTGGATAAAGATATCCTTATAATTTCAGGGGGAAGCCGAGAAGACGATTTAATTGAAAATATCTCTTATTTTAGTAGCAATGTCTTTGAATTTCCATCGTGGGAGACCCTACCTGATGAAAAAATAGCACCTAGCCCGGATGTAATTGGAGAACGTTTTTCCATATTAGACAAATTATTTCACTCCAAAGGAAATAAAATAATTCTCTCTCCTCTACAAGCAGCCCTTCAAAAAACCGTCTCCAAAAGCGATCTTAAGAAAAGCTTCTTAACTTGGGGGAAAAAAACTCCTGTTACTTTTGCTACACTTGAAAAAACCCTTCAGGAGCTAGGCTACAAAAAAAGTTCTGTGGTTGCAGACAAAGGAGAATATGCAATAAGAGGAGGAATCCTGGATATCTTCTCTCCTGCAGATATTTCTCCTTATAGGATTGAAATTTTCGATGACAAGGTTGAAAGCATTAGAAAATTTGATAATGTCTCCCAAAAAACAATAGAAAAAACAGATAAGGCCTTTATCTGTCCGGCAAATGAGCTTATCATAATTGATAAAGGAAAAGGTCTTCTTAATGAAAACATAAACATTCCTTCAGATAATCAATCAGATGGGTTTTTACTGGATTTTTTATCTGATAATTCAATTATTATTTTTGATAACCTTGTCTCCATAGAAGATGTATATATAACCTTAAAAAAATTATCTAAGCAAACCAGCAAATATCTCCTATCGATCGATGAATTCTTCCAAAAAATAAAAAATCATCCGACCATTTTTTTCTCGAAAGATCCGATAGACCAGCTATTTGAAATAAAAATATCTGACAAAGAAAAATTCTTCGAGAATATCTCTTTTGATTTTATAAACCGGAAAATTTTAACAAAAAGATGGTTTCACCCTTTCGGTCTTATTGAAAACTACCTTTGTCCGGAACTTATGGAAAAAGAAGAGCTGGATATTTTTGATGAGATAGACAGTTTATCCAAACAAAATATTCCTATTATCTTTTTAAATGAAACAATGAAAGAAGAAGATGTAATAAAAGAGCATCTACAAGCAAAAAATATTCCATTATCACCGCTATTTTCTTTTGAAAAGGGATATCTTTCTTCGGCTTTTATCATATCAGACCTACCTCTGGCTTTTGTCCCGTACAGTGAATTCACCCACAAGAAAAAACTAAGACGGCAAAAATATAGAAGCACTTATCATACTCCCGCTGCAGAATTCCACAAGCTACTTCCCGGAGATCTTGTAGTACATTACCATAGCGGTATCGGAAAATATCTTGGCATAGAAAAACATAAGAACCATTTAGGAAAAGACGATGAATTTTTAGTCATCGAATATGACAACAGCTCCAAACTTTTTGTTCCCTTGTCCCAAGCCTACCTTATATCTAAATATATTGGATCAAAAGATGAAAAACCCTCGCTGTCGACACTTGGAAGCTCAAAATGGCAAAAAACAAAGGACCTCGCCCAAAAACATATTATCGGATATGCCTCTGATTTAGTTCATCTATATGCCGAACGCTCATTAGAACAGGGATTTTCCTTTCCTGAAGATTCTGATGAAATGCATCTTTTTGAAATGGAATTCCCTTATGAGGAAACACCTGACCAGCTCCTGGCGATAGAAGAGATCAAAAAAGACATGAGAAACTTAAAACCTATGGAACGGCTGATATGCGGAGATGTAGGTTACGGTAAAACTGAAGTGGCAATGCGAGCTGCCTTCAAAGCAGTATTTGATGGGAAAAAACAGGTGGCTGTCCTCGTTCCTACAACTGTTTTAGCGATGCAGCATTTTGAATCGTTCTCTGAAAGGATGAAGGGTTTTCCCTTAAGGATTGAGCTGCTCTCACGTTTCAACTGCCCCAAAAAAAATAAAGAGATAATCGACCTCATAAAACAAGGGAAAGTAGATATTGCTATTGGCACACACAGGATACTTTCCAAGGATATTTCTTTCCAAAACCTCGGCTTGATAATAGTCGATGAGGAACAACGCTTTGGAGTCAGGGCAAAAGAACACCTCAAACAACTTAAAAAAAATGTGGATTCAATCAGCCTCTCAGCTACACCTATACCTAGAACACTTTACATGTCTTTGATAAACATTAGGGATATGTCAGTGATAAACACCCCCCCGCAGGATAGGTTGCCAATAAAAACCATTGTCGCAGAAAATGAAGACGAAATAATTCAAAATGCTATTCTTAGAGAGATCGCACGCGAAGGCCAACTGTTTTTTATTCATAATAGAGTTGAATCTATCTTTCAAAGAGCAGCCCATATTCAAACCCTTGTACCCCAGGCAAAAATACTTATAGTCCATGGACAAATGTCTGCTGATGCCATCGATTCCATATTCCATTCCTTTAAAAAGGGCGAAGCGGAAATCCTTGTAACAACCACCATTATCGAAAACGGTATAGATATACCAAACGCAAATACTATCATCATAGACAATTCAGATACTTTTGGCCTGGCAGATCTTTATCAACTTAGAGGAAGAGTTGGCAGGTGGAATAAAGCTGCATATGCATATCTTCTTATTGCTAAAAATAAAAAGCCCACTGAAATAGCAGCAAAACGACTAAATGCCTTAATCGAAGCCGGAGGATATGGAGGAGGAATGAAGATCGCAATGCGCGATTTAGAAATACGCGGCGCCGGAGATGTTCTAGGAGCCAAGCAATCCGGACAGATCTCGACTATAGGATTCCACTTATACTGTAAACTGCTGAAAAGAGCCCTCACCTCTATACAAAATCAGAGACCTGTAAATTTCATCGAAACCAAAATGGAATTTTCATTCCCTGCACTAATCCCCGAATATTACATTGGAGAAACAAACCTCCGCATGGAAATATACCATAGACTGGGAGATACTAATTCCAATAAAGAAGTAAACGATTTAAAAGATGAACTGCTAGACAGGTTCGGCCCTCTGCCAATTGAACTGCTTTGGCTTTTTTCCCTGGCAAAGTTACGGATTTTCTCTAATGCAAATCACATAACCTCATTAAAATTTGGAAATATTACTTTTGCTGCAACCAAACAAGAAGGGAAAAAATCCACTCAAAAAACAATTGTTTTACCTAAATCCTTTCAGGAAGACCCAAAATCTTTTGAGGAATATGTAATTTGGCAGCTTCAACAGCATTTCATTTGCGGAAAAACCGATCTTTAAAACATGAAATAGAAAAGAGTTAAGGGAAAAGAGAAATAAAAAGAAAAATATAAAGGGAAAAATAAAAAAGAGAAATATAAAGGAATAGAAAGGAGACAAAAAGAATATAAAAGAAGATAAAAGGGGGCTTACCCCCGAGGGGACCAGTTCTCTTTTAAAACCCCTCTTTTTTTTTTAGATTATTATGCGTCGCCTTGCTATCTCATGTATGTTTAAAAGATAAAAATCAAATCCTTTATTCTCTGAAACCCGTGCCGTTTCCAGGATTATAAATCACCGCTTCTTCATCCATTTCCTCAATCTCTCTATTGGATTGTGGGACTATAGGGAGAAAGAAATTAGTATATTTCAGGAATTTTGCAATTTCATTTCTGCAAATGCACATAAGATAAAATTTTAATCAAAACATTTTTTTAGTAGACCTCTTGCATAACCTTAACTGAAATAATTTTTTCTCTCTTTTTATGTTTTTTAAACATAAAAAGAAAAAAAAGAGGTTCAAAGGGGGCTTGTCCCCTTTAAAAATTCCCCATTTCAAGTAAATACCTTTTGCATATAAATTATTATACAAGAGGTCTATTGATTTTTAGAGAGTTCATAAATTTTGATTTACGAAAGATATATATTATAATTAACAAGAAACTATAATTGATTATTAACAATTATAGCATTCCAGCATAATCTTCTAATATAATGTTGCAAGAAATCTACTGAATCATTAAAATCTCAGCCACTTTATTTCAAAATCTAACAAAAGGACTGTTTATGGCTCTTCAAGCAATACAAAAAGGAATTAACACTGCCGCACAAGTAGTCGCTTTACCTATAATTGGAGCTTCTGTATGGTGGGCCATGAGAAGCGTGGACATTGCCACATTTTCTCCAATAGGAGTAGGTTTGGGCCTCGGAGCCTATGCAATTGTTAAAAATTTAGCAATACCATTTTTTGATAAAATTTTTAACACGAACCCTTCTGATAAATGTTCTATTCCAAGGGATACTATCGCTAAAAAAAGAGATTATGCGGCGCTTGCTGTACAGCTTACTTCTTTAACCGCTGCATTTATCCCTATTTACTATATAGGGGTTCTCACCCTTTCTACTTTCAACCCGATAATAGAAACTTTATTATTCATAAAAGGCGTCGAATTTTTATCTGACAGGGTGCCTGATTTTATTGATGATATCCTTGGTCCCGACTACGAGTAGTAGCTGCTGAGTAACCTGCTGAATTAACACCACTCTGATTTTAGAGGCCTTGAAGACCCTCTTTCTCAAATAATAAAAATACTTTTCAGATGTACTTAATTATATATGGGAATTTTAAAAGGGGACCAGTCCCCTTTTATCCCCTTTTTTTTTCTTTTTTTCTTTTTCTTTTTCTGTTTTTTAAAAAAAAAAGCAGAAAAAAAAACGAAAGCTATTTTAGATAAATGGAATTAGATGTGCTCAAAAGCGTAAAACTTCATCCAAGAAAAATTTTCTGTAAAGATTTAGATTGTTCTAACTATATGATCGGATAAAGAAAAAATAGACATCTTCTTTGCTGTAATAGCCCTTAACTTTTTTACCAAGCATCATAGACAATGTTAGAATTGGATTTATATCTAATTTTATATTCTTGCATGGATAAACATTATAAAAATATTTGGTATATAATAAAACATTTTTTTAGTGTTTAACATTGATTTTAAGAGAGTTCATAAATTTTGATTCATGAAAGATATATATTACACTTAACAAGAAACTATAATTGATTATTTCAATTATAGTATTCCAACATAATCTTCTAATATAATGTTGCAAGAAATCTACTGAATCGTTAAACTCTCAGTCACTTTATTTCAAACCCTAACAAAAGGACTGTTTATGTCAGCATCAATTCAAGGATTAATACGAGATACTGTACCAACAATTGCTTCAGCTGCAATTGGAGCTTCTGCATGGTGGACCATGAGAAGTGTGGGCATTGCTACATTTTCTCCAATAGGAGTAGGTTTGGGCATCGGAGCCTATGAAATTGTTAAACATTATGCACAACCATTTTTTATAAATAGGTTTTATTTTAAGCGTGGGGAATCACCTACTGTTCACGCTATAAAAGAGTTTTGCCCCATTCAGTTTACAAATCTTTCTTCTTTAGCCGCTGCATTAATCCCTATTTACTTTCTAGGGGTTACCACTCTTTTTACTTTCACTCCGATGATTGAAACTCTATTATTCATAAAAGGCATCGAAGTTTTAACTCCCTACACGCCTGCACTTATTGAACGAATTGGAGGAACAGTTGCAGGAAAACTCGATGAAGTGGTTCAATATATTTCGGATAAATATAATGCGCTTTCGCAACAGTACTCTGAATGGCGTGCTCGTCGTCGTCCAGCAGCTGCTGCTGCTGAACCATCTTATGGACAAGGTTCGGAAGCTCTTCTTGCTGATCATCCTGAACACAGACAAACACCAGCAGAAGTTTATGGGCAGGCCTATCGTCCTTCGGGAAGTCCCAGGAGATTCTAAAAATACTTTTCAGATGTAATTAATTATAAACAGGGGTTTTAAAAGGGGGCCAGCCCCCTTTTATCCCCTTTTTTTTCTTTATTTACTTTTTCTATTTTTTCCTTTTTCTGTTTTTTTTGAAAAAAAAAGCAGAACACAAAAAACAAAAGCTATTTTAGATAAATGGAATTAGATGTGCTCAGAAGCGTAAAACTTCATCCAAGAAAAATTTTCTGTGATAATTTAGATTATTCTCTACCTATACGATCGGATAAACCGAAAAACTAGACATCTTCTCCTGACTTCTGCCAAAATCTGAAAAACGCGAAAGCGCCAAAAAAAACACGCTGATTTACAAACACTTAAGTTTTTATTAGTGCAAAAAAACCGCACTAAGCACTATGTTTATCGGATGCTAGGAAATTTTTCTATTCGAAAAGTCCGCACTGCATCCGGGGCGATCGCTGTGCAGGTAATCCGATATACTCAAGGCAAGCTCATTATTGTGCGCCATATCGGTAGTTCCCATACTCAAGCTGTTGAGTACTATCATGGACTTTGGCATGTTGAACAGGCATTCCGCATGTCGAAAACAGACTTTAAGACTCGTCTGATTTTTCATTATGTGCATGATGCTATTAGAGCTCATGTTTTGCTTTGCTTTATAGGGCTTATGATGGGGAAATTTTTGGAAATTAAAACGGGACTATCTTTGCGGACAGTTCGCGATATCCTTTGGAATGTTCAAGAAGCTCATATCAAAGACGCGCTAACGGGAAAATGCATTATATTACAAACCAATATTAAGGACTTTAACGAAAGCAAACTTGCTCAAGTCCTAAAACCGCACTAAATGGCAGAAGTCAGGAAAAATTTTCTGTGATAATTTAGATTATTCTCTACCTATACGATCGGATAAACCGAAAAACTAGACATCTTCTTTGCTGTAATAGCCCTTAACTTTTTTGCCAAGCATATCTCTTGCGGCCTTGAGTATTCTTACCCCTTTTTCCACGTGGTCTGCTGTATAGCTTCCATAAACCTTTTCAGAACTCTCTTTCGTTTTTATTCCTTTTGGCTCTAAAGGCAAATCAGATATGAGGAGCAACGCCCCAAGGTTAAATTTATACTTATAGCTAGCTGAAAACAAAGTAGCGCACTCCATCTCTATTCCCTGGGCGCGCGAAGCCTTTAATTTACTAACAAAATCTTCTTTAAACTCCCAAAAGCGCATGTTCGTAGTATATGTAATTCCCACATGATATGCTGATCTTTCCATCTCTAAGACTTCCGACACGGCTTTTTGCATCAGAAAATTTGCAAGAGCCGGCACTTCCGGAGGAAAGTAATAGTCTGAGGTACCTTCTGCTCTTATACTTGCTACAGGAAGTAAATATTCCCCTATCTTATATCTTCTCCTAAGACCTCCGCACATACCCAAGAAGATAGAGGTTTGTATAGGCAAAAAAGAACATGTATCTATAACAAGAGCAGCTGCGGGTGATCCTATTTTAAAATCCAGGATAGATACATCTTCCTCTTTACAATGAGCCGTGACAAACATTGCCCCTTCATGAGTTTTTAATCCTCTGGAATGGGCAAAATACTCTACATATTTAGGAAAATTGGTAATTATCAAGTTTGAACAAAAATCGGAAGATAGAGAACCGGAATATCTTTCTAAAGTCTCCAGGGCAATCCGAGTTTTAAAATCATTGTCTTCCATATATTTCACATGCTTTTACTTTTAAAGATCTCACCTTGGTCATCTTCATTTACTAAATGATCAACTACTCTTGCCTAAAGGCGAAAGTTTATGCTTGCAGTTCCATTCACTCGACAATACGCCTCATTTTTCATGGGACTGCGATAGGCCATCTGACTTAGCCTTTCCGGTGTTTCATGGAGGTAGACATGAAACTAAACCTGGCATTAATCAATGCACGAAATAATTTTATCTTTTATAGTTATTTAATACTAGACCACATTTTCCTGCACCAGCTAAAGCAAGTGGAGGAAAATATGTGCATCTTGTTAAAAATTATCATCAACTAACTTCAATATATTGTAGCGTTCTATGTGAAGTCAAGGGATCTAACAAGGTATTTTTAAAATAAAATTATATTTATAAGGTTACTGCTCCTATAATCATTTGAATTTTAAAGATAAATAGGTGAAAATATCATCATAAGATAAAAAAATCGAGGATAAGCATATGGAACAAGCAACCACCAACGAAATAAAACCTGGAATGAAGGTAGAAATAGATAATGAACCCTATTTTGTTGTTAGTAACCAGTTTGTAAAACCGGGAAAAGGTCAGGCTTTCAACAGAATCCGAATTAAAAATATTATTTCCGGCAAAGTTATTGAAAAAACCTTCAAATCCGGTGATAAGCTGGATTTGGCTGATGTAGAAGAATCGAAAATGAGATTACTATATACTGAACAGGATGATGCGGTGTTTATGAATGACACCACTTTCGAGCAATTTCATGTGCCTCTTGCTTCTACGGGAAACAGCAGGGATTTTCTAAAAGAAGACACCTTGTATGATGTAATTTTTTATAAAGGTCAAGTCATCGATGTAAACCCTCCAACTTTCTTAGAATTAAAAGTGAAAGAATCTGAACCTGGCGCAAAAGGCGATACAGCTTCCGGAAGAGTTTTAAAACCGGCAACCGTAGAGACCGGAGCGAAGATTCAGATACCAATCTTTGTAAACGAAGGAGAGATAATAAAAGTAGATACCCGAACCGGTGAATACGTTTCTCGTGTACAATAAAGACATTTTACAAGCTCGGGCAGAGATGTTATCCACAGCCCGAGCTTATTTTTCCTCAAAAAAAATTCTGGAAATAGATACCCCTGCCCTAACCAAAAACCCATCTATCGATGTACATATCGAAGTGATGAAGACTTGCGTTTTGGAAAATGAGGTCGGTTATCTTCATACTTCCCCCGAATATTTAATGAAACGCCTCCTTGCTCATGGACTTAACGATCTTTTTTTTCTTGGCCATGTTTTTAGAAAAAATGAAATCGGAGATATTCACAACCCCGAATTCACCATGGTTGAATGGTACAGAAAAAATATTTCATATGATGTTTTTATCGAGGAAGTCTTAGAATTTATAAATCTTTTTATTAAAAGCCAGGGCTACACAAAAAAGTCTTATAGACAAACCTTCTTCGAACACACAAACATAGATTATCTTGAAGCAGACAGAGATACTCTTCATAAATTTTCAAAAAAACATATTTCTCTTGCCGGAGAATCTTTTTTTGATAAAGACACTTTATTAAATCTTATAATGACACATCTGGTAGAACCCCATCTAGGGAAAGATATGCCCTTTGTTCTAAACTATTATCCCAGATCCCAGGCGGCGCTTTCTAAAGTAAAAAAAATTAATGGAGAAGAAGTTGCCGAAAGGTTTGAGATATATTTCAAAGGAATAGAACTGGCAAATGGCTTCCATGAACTGGAAGACAGTGAAGAGCAGGAAAAAAGATTTATTAAAGCCAATGAAGAACGGAAAAAACTCAATAAAGAGATTTTACCTATCGACCAAAAATTCCTGGATTCCCTTAAAAAAGGTATTGGAGACTGCTGCGGCGTAGCAGCCGGCTTTGATCGTTTATTGATGCTAAAATTAAATAAAAGCTCTCTTAAAGAAATAATCCCCTTTGCCTGGGATGAAACCTGATTTTAGTAAACAACTCCTTCATGAAACTTGAGCATCAATTTTTTAGTAGTCATCATGCATAACTATTTATATGCAAAAGTTCTTTATTGGGAATAGATAATTTTTCTCTGGAATAAACGTGGATAAAAAGGGACCAGTCCCCTTTTAAAAACCCCATTTGTCAGGGAAGACAATGGTAGGATAAAACCAGGCAGGAATGAGGAAAAAAACAAAAAAAAACCTGATTTGATGCTTACCTGCGCTTTGCTACATAAAAGTAATGGTTAGTTTCGGGACAAAATCTCTTGATTACCCGAAATCCAAGATCTTCTAAATCCTGAGAATAGATCAAAGATTGAGCAATACCTGAAATGAGCACATGCCCCCCCGGGGCTACATGAAGAGCAATATTTTGCAGCATTCTTAAAGCTTCATCCCGATCTTTTAATACCTGACAAGTTAATAACCCACAGCATATTACTATAACCGTTGGCGGAATCGTATCACAATTGACTTGAGAAGCATCTCCTTGAAACACGGCTATCTTAACACCTTTCTCAAGTGGCTTTAATCGTTCTTGAGCAATCCTAACTTCGTCCTGATTAAACTCAACTCCATAATAATGGGAAATTCGACCGCCGCCTTCTCCTAAAATCCTTAAAGCCAAATTTCCTGATCCACAACCGAAATCGGAAATCGTTACCTGTCTATCACTACCCTTATCAATCAGGTGTTTAACATATTGGCAAAACATCGGATAAATCGTAAATTTATAACATTCGATTGCTCCCTGCATTGTTTCCCAATGACTCCAATATCTATCCGGTAATTTCTCTTCTATTGGGCTTATATCAACTCTTTCAAATATGCAGCCATCTCTACGCAAAGATTCCGTTGAAGAAACTGATTTAAGAAATAAAAAATGCCTAAAATAATAGCTGTTTGGCGGTTGGAGAAGAAAAACCCGATTATTCCATACGACCATGTAAGTTTCGTATTCTTCACTTAATTGGAATATTTCGAATGTACAACGTTGGCCTTCCAAGTTATCCATAATCAACCGAATAATATAAGGTTTTTCATCATCTTGAGGACTAACAAATTGAACTAAACGTTCTCGCGCTTGAAACAGAGAAATCCTTTGACCGTGAGAATCATCTTGTCTTAAAGGATATGATTCCGGAGCTGCCTTTTTACTTGGAGTGAAATGTAGATAATCAGGACAAACTTCACCTGGATAATCTTCTTCAGGAGAAGTTGCCCTTAAAAGTGTTCCCCATTTCAGACCATCTTCAAATTTCTTAAAAGCCTGTTCAATACCTAGAGGGCAATATTCTCCCGTCGTCGCTAATACCTCTTGCAAAATTCCTAGAATCTGTTCCGTCGGGACTATCTCCGGCGTTACTGAATCCGATATTTCCATTCTCCCTTCCGATGAGGATTCTACCGGTGAGGATTCTACCGCTCCTTCTAATATACAAACTCGCTGAGAGAAACCTCTTGGCTCTATTGATTGTAGCATTAAAGGTTCTGTTTCGGCTGATTCTGCCGTCAAGGCTTCCCTTGCCACAGCCTGTACACGCATTTCCTCTTCTACATCATCCACAACTACCGGAAGAAAACACCTCGGTGACAATTGAAGCTCAAAATGGCCTCCTTGAATCATTAACCTTCCGCTCATAGCAAAACCTCTTAATTATAATTTATTATTATTTTGTAATAATTTTTATAATTAATAAAAAAAACATGTTATACATTAATTATAAGGTAGTTTGTAAATAATTTAAATAAAAAAGTTATATTTATAGACTTTATTTTAAAATGGAAAATTTTAATTAAATAAAAACAGCTTTTTGCATAAATCGCAAGTTATTTATTATCAATAACATGCAACATTAACGGGCAGATGTAAACTGAAAATATACAGAAGGATGCGCTTTTTATTCTTTAAAGAGGTTAACTTCTTCAGATATTTCACCTGAAAGACCTCTGTATTACTTGCATTTAGGTTCAATTTTCTTTTGTAAACTCACCTTATGCACTCTCTATAGAGAATGGCCATTTTAGTAAAAGTTTCCTATAGCTATGCGTAAGATGAGTTATAAAACCAAAAAAAACACACTAACGAAGCTCCGTTTTTAGCAACTATCATTTAAGCCACAAAGAACCAGGTTTTCCTGCATCAATGAACAAATTTTCCTACAATAGCAAGTTGCTAGCAAAACCAAAGATCGAACTGTTTTTTTGCCTGGAAAATAAACACCTCTATCCCAAAGAAAAGCAGACACCCTCTTTCCTTTGCTTTCAATAAAAAAGGAGTCCACTGAGGATTTGCATTCATATCCAGAGAAATTTTACCGGGAAGAAAGAATTTCTCCAAAAGAGGATCCAACGAAGAAGTTGCATTAATTATAATGTCATAGCCTGTCTCACAAATATCTTGCAGATCGTCGAATCCGGCTCCTTTTATCTTCATTTCTTTTGCCAAAAGCATCGCCCTGCTTTTAGTTCTGTTAACAACAGTTACCTTAGCCCCTCTCTTCTTTGCTTCATAGCATATTGCTCTAGCCGAGCCCCCGGCTCCCAGCACAACAATTCTTTTATCTTTAATTAGCCCCCTTTTCTCAAGTAGATCTACAGCCCCGCCTCCATCGGTATTATATCCAATCCACTTTCCTTTAAGATTGATGGCAGTATTGGCAGCGTGAATTTCTTTTGTTTCCCTATCTAGCCCATCTAATAATTCAAGGCAGGTAGTTTTATAGGGGGCAGTAATACTTAGCCCTTTAAATGGCATCTTTTGCATAAGATGGAAAAATACCGGCAATTCTTCTTTTTCAAGAGGAATTTTCACATAAACATTTTTGAAATGATCTAAAGAAAAGATCTTATTATGAATCTTATGAGAATAACTTTTAGATACATCTTTTCCAATAAGGGCAAAGATGGAGGACTCTTCATTCAAAAAAGAATACCCATATCTTTTTTCCATTATATCTACATTAAATTGTCCGCCTGCTGTATTTTCATCCAATTTAGCAAAAGAGAAATAGCCGTTAAAAACCGGTGACAAAATTCTTGTAATCCTTCCTTTTTCTCCCATGCATATTCCTGAGATCTTATATCCCTCTTTTGCCTTTTCTCTAACAAATAAAAGCATGCGTAAAGAATCAATTGAGCTTATTGCCCAAGTTGCAATTTTATATATATATGGATCTACCTCTTTCATAAGCAAAAAAATCGCATTTAAGTCTTCAGGAGTATTTTCCATATTATGATAAGAACAGATTATCTTCACATGCGGACAATATTTTTTGACCCATCGAAAAAAACTTTTGGAAGCATCATATTCAATATCAACATAAGAAAAATTCAGGTTGAGCATCTTTTTCAAGATAGAAATTCTTTCTTTTTCTGATCCATCAAAAACCCCTCCAGCGCTTTTTTTGCGAAGAGTAGCAATCAGCGGAACCTTTATCTTCTTTATTACCGTACAAAGATAATCATGAATATTCTGATCCCAGCCAAACGGATCTTTTCCTCTTATTTTAAATTGCTCTTCCAAGAGTAAATCCAATCGAAGCTCAACAATTTTATTTAAACTGTTAATTCGCTGAATTTTCTCTTCATTTAATTCTGAAAGGGATATGACAATCATTTTTTTTAATTTTAAAGTTATTTTCTGCAAGCCAAAGAAACTGCCATCTATAATACTTCACATCTTTCTTGTGGGCAAACTCCAAATATTTTTTGAAAAGTATCAATTCTTTTAAATTTCTCTGCCTTCTCATAACTCTTTATAAAATACTCCCTTTGAAATCCCTATTTTTTATTCTATTAAATACATCTGCCTTCTCTCAACTCCTTATAAAAAGAGATCAATAACAAGAAAAGAAGGGCATCAATAAGAAGAAAAAGGGATCAAAGGGAGCTGGCTCCCTTTGAAATCTCTATTTTTTATTCTATTAAATACATCTGCCTTCTCTCAACTCCTTATAAAAAAAGATCAGTAACAAGAAAGGAGGGCATCTATAAGAGGAAAAAGGGATCAAAGGGAGCTGGCTCCCTTTGAAATCCCTATTTTTTATAAAATAAGAAAAAAAAGAGAACAATAAAAAGAAAAGAAAAAACGTCTATCTCCTTAACAATCAACAACTAAAAACAAAAATTGAAGTTAATAGCTTTTCCCGAGATATTATTTAAAATTAATTATGAAAAAGATTATAGTATCATTACCAAATTATTTATAATAAGGCAATGCTTAATATAGAACCGGCTCATGGGGAAATCCCCCCCTCTACCTCAAAGAATGCTCAGTTTGAAGAGTTAGCAATAACATTCAAAGAAAAAAAAGTTTTACTGACGCTTGGCAAAGGGATAGTTTTCACTGAAAGATTCATAGATAAAATTAAATCCATCTCAAAAAATATTATTATAATCACAGACAGCAATGTTAATAAATTATATGGAAACAAGCTAAATATTTTTTTACTTGAAAATGGCCTAACGCCGCTTGTGATTGAAATACCTGCCGGAGAAGAGCATAAATCACGTGCAACAAAAGACCATATAGAAGATCTGATGCTTAAAAACAACTTCGCAAAAGATAGTGCTATCATCTGTTTGGGCGGAGGGGTAGTGAGCGACATAGGAGCTTTCGTTGCTTCAACCTATTATAGGGGTATTCCTTTTATCATAATACCCACAACCCTTTTGGCCATGGTAGATGCGTCAATTGGAGGAAAAAGCGGGCTGAATACTTCCTTTGGCAAAAATCTTATCGGAACGATCTATCAGCCAAATCTAATATTTATCGATACGGATTTCCTTGAGACTCTACCTAAAAAAGAATGGATAAATGGATTTTCTGAGGTGATAAAATACTCGCTAGTCTCCGATGAAGAATTATTCAGGCAGTTATACAATAAAACAGAAAATATGAACATTGCATCTTTGATACATAGATGCTGCATTATAAAAAAAGAGATCGTTGAAAAAGACGAAAAGGAAAATAACATCAGAGCGATTTTAAACTTTGGCCATAGCGTAGGTCACTGTATAGAGCTTCTTGAAAAATATAAAATATCGCATGGAGAGGCAATCTCTATTGGTATGATCTTTGCTTCATACTTAAGTATGAAAGAAAACCATTTAAAAATTGAGGACTTCCTAAAAATATTATCGCTCTTCAAAAAATTTAAATTTCCTCTTGTTTTTTCCGGGGAAGTTACCTGGAAAAAAATTAGCGAGGCTTTGCGGTACGACAAAAAAACAAATCAAAAAATTCCAAGGTTTGTGCTTCTTGAAAAAATAGGCACAGTAAAAGCCGAAGGTGGAAAATACCTATATGAAGTAGAAGAGACCAGGCTGAAAGAAGCTCTCATTTGGCTTCACAGAAGATTCATATCAAAAAAGGAGCCATCGTCCCTATGATAACTGTGACAATTAATCCCGGAAAAGTTTCGGGACAGCTTAATCCCTCCCCCTCTAAATCCCAGACTCTCAGAGCCATAATTTTTGCTATGTTAGCAAAAGGTAAATCAACTATTTATAACTATCTGCCTTCTCCTGACACTTTTGCTATGATCGATGCGGTAAATTCATATGGGGTAAAAGCTCGACTATTTAAAAGCAAGATAGAAATAACAGGACTTGGCGGCAAGTTAAACCCTCCAAAAGACATAATAGATGCGCAAAACTCCGGGATAATCCTACGTTTTATCGGGGCAATAGCAGCCCTAAACAACACCTTTTCCATCATTACCGGGGATAGCTCCATCAAAAAACACAGGGTTATTCTTCCTTTAATAGAAGGATTAAGACAACTGAATGTCTATGCAGAAACCTTGAATGGGGATGGCCGTCCCCCTATCATAGTAAAAGGGCCGATCAAACCAAACAATATTTCGATAGACGGACAAGATTCACAGCCGGTATCTGCTTTGCTTATTGCCACCGCCTTTTCTGACGGGCCCACAGAAATTCTAGTAAACTCTCCCGGAGAGAAACCCTGGATTGATCTCACTCTAAGCTGGTTTGACCGTTTAGGCATTAAATATGAAAATAGCAACTACACTCACTATAAAATTGAAGGAAAAGCAAAGATCAAAGCTTTCGACACAAAAATTCCATCTGATTTTTCATCTATCTCTTTTCCCATAGTAGCAGCACTAATCACCAATTCTGAAATAACCTTAAACGACATAGATTTTGATGCACCCGGCGGCGACAAGAAATTCATAGAAGGGATTGAGCAACTTGGCGCAAAAATTGAAATAGACAAAACAAAAAAGACATTAAAAGTACTGAAAAACTCACTGCTCAAGGGAACAGAGCTCGACATAAATGATTACATCGATGCTCTTCCCATACTTGGAGTCCTTGGCTGTTTTTGCGAAGGTAAAACCTACATTAAAAATGCAAAAATGGCCTGTTTCAAAGAATCCAACAGAATATTTGCTATAACGACAGAGCTAAAAAAAATGGGAGCCCGAATCGAAATGACAGATGATGGGCTGATTGTTGAGAAGTCAAATCTTATAGGAAACACGGTAGAATCACAGGGAGACCATAGAATCGCTATGAGTTTATGCATAGCAGCTATTGGAGCAAAAAAAAGCACAACAGTAAACAACGTAGAGTGTATAAAAAAATCCTATCCCTCTTTTTTTGATGACCTCAAAAAATTAAACATTTCATTTACAAAAACAAGATGAAAAACATCATATTATTCGGCCACAAAAATAGTGGAAAAACATACATCGGACAAAAGATAGCATCTATTTTAAATTATGCTTTCATAGATACCGATCTTCTTTTAGAGAAACTCTATTTAGAAGAATATAAGGAGCAGCTTACTTATAAAAAAATCTATCAGACTAAGGGAGAATCTTTTTTCAGAGAGCTAGAAAAAAAAGCTGTTTTTTCATTAAAGGCCAATTCAAAAAGCATTATATCTTTAGGCGGAGGCACTGCAGCCGATATCCATCTGCATCCCTTCTTACAAGATTTAGGAACGCTCATCTACCTAAAAGTTGGACCTGACACATTTCTTAAAAGAAATTACTCAGAAAATTCCGACGAAAATACACCCTTTTTCGTAAGATCCAAAGAATCCCTCAAAAAAATCTTCGATGAAAGGAATACCAAATTCACCCTTCTTCCTTCAAAAGTGATCTGCGTAGATATTCCTGATGAAAGGAAAATAATTAAGGAGGTCATCGATGCCATCAAATAGTTTTGGAGATTTTTTTAGGATTACAACATGGGGAGAGTCCCATGGTGAAGCTATTGGAGTCATAATCGATGGCTGCCCTCCGAATATAGAGATATCGGAAGATGAGATCAACCTGGAGCTGGAGAAAAGAAGTCCCGGCAAAAACCCCTTTACCTCTTCAAGGAAAGAAGAAGACCGCGCGCGAATCCTTTCAGGGACATTGAATAATGTAACAACCGCTGCGCCCATATCTATTCTAATTGAAAATACGGATAAAGATTCTTCGTCGTACGATGAGATAAAAGAGCTTTATAGGCCATCTCATGCAAATTTCACCTACCTGCAAAAATATGGTCTCTTCGACCATAGAGGCGGAGGCAGAGCCTCTGCCAGGGAAACAGCCGCAAGGGTCGCCGCAGGAGCGCTTGCAAAAAAAATTTTGAAAAAAAATGGCATTGAACTTGTCGCCTTTGTTAATTCTATCGGCAGCATCGATATTAACCTTGATACTACCCTGTCATTTGAAGAAATAAAAAAGCTAAAACACCAAAGTTCATTGTTCTGTCCTGACCCCTCTGCAGAAAAAGAGATGCTTCTACTACTTTCACAGATAAAAAAGGAGAAAGACTCCATCGGAAGCTCTGTCAAGCTGGTTTCCACCAATCTCCCAATCGGCCTTGGCGACCCAATATATGAAAAGCTCTCTTCTAACCTTGCCAAAGCCTTCCTGACTATCCCTGCATGCGTTGGTATGGAAATAGGACAGGGATTTAAATCTTGCAAGTTAAAAGGCTCTGAAAATAATGATAAATTCGATGTAAAAGAAGGAAAGGTATTTTTAAAAACAAATAACAGCGGAGGAATTCTAGCAGGCATATCCACAGGTAATCCTCTCGATATTACAATTGGATTTAAACCAACACCAACGATTGAAAAGCCTCAGGATACAATAAGTGTGCACGGAAAAAAACAAGTGCTGGAAATCAAAAATTTCAGACATGACATATGTTTGGCTATACGCGGCTGCGCTGTTGTTGAAGCAATGGGCGCGATAGTCCTTCTCAACGCACTTTTACAGAGGAATCTGCTGAAGGTATGACAATAATATTATTTACGTAAGCTTCCTGATATAGCCATCTGGCAAGCGTTTCTAAGTAGATAGATACTTTAGTTTCCGGCAAGGCCGCATCTCCTATAGCTTCAATTTCAAAATTTCTATTTAAAGCTGCCCTTACAATAGATTCCTGATACCCGACATAAGGCTGGGAAGAAACTACAAGGCATGAGCCAGCTGCCGGTTTTGCCTCATTAAACCATGTAAGAATTGCATTGAAGATATTTGGCAGAACAATTTCACGATTTGATATGTCCATAGCACCATCGATAAAAACAGTTTTCAATGCTCTCATCTCCTTTGGGACTTCTGTATTTTCATAAATAAATTTCATCATGTCTATTTCTATTTGAGGCATTTTCTTAGAAACTTTTGTTCTAATTTGATTATTTGAATTTTTAAGAAGCAGTTTTTTTTCTTTTTCAAAATCTACTGCTCGTTTCTCCCCTAAAAAAACCAAAGATCTGAATCTAACGCCTTTTTCCCAATTATCAATCAGATATTGCAGTCTAGATATAAAAGTCTGATACTGTCCCCCAAGAACTAGACAATAATCATAGTTTTTTTTGAAAGGAAGGATTCTGTCTATACAACCGGCCTCCTTCAACTGATAAATATAGCTTTCTCTTTTTTTATCTACCTCCTCCAATGTGTCTCTATCATTTTTCTTAAGCCATTTTTGCTGGGTTAACTTAACCACATTTTTTAAATCGCCATCGCATGACAGTCCCATAGAATATAGGATTCTCTTTATAGGCTGTGTAATTTTAAAATCGTCTGCTAAAATTTTATCTCGCAAGGGTGGTCTCTTATGTTCGGCTTCATCCTCAGAAAAAACCCTTAATGAAAAAAATAATGCTGCGGCGAAAAAAAATAGATATAATCTTTTTTTGATTTCCATAGTAACAACTCTTTTATATCTGGCCTTTTTTGGAAGTCTTATAATCCGAAAATAACAAAAAGACCGAATATTTAACACTCTCTTCCATACCAGACTGTTCAATATTTAAAGCGGATCTTCCGGAATATTTTTCTGATATACTTAAGAATAAAATGCTTTTGATTTTTTTAGTAAGCTGGTGTGCTCACTAAAAAAAGACATGTGTTTTCTTAATATTCTAACATTCAAAATTTTATATTTTCAGATTTTTTAGAGTTCCGTATGATCCGTTAACGAGTTTCTGTTTCTATAATACCCAGGTCTATAAGCATAAGATACATAAAATCCTCTTTGAATAATCCGCTTTTTCTAGACACTAGTTTTTTACCGAAAAGTTTACTTTCTTGTAATTCCACTCTACAAGCTGCCTTTTCTTCTTCTAATTCCGCCCTGAGAGCCGCCTTTTTTTCTTCTAATTTCTCTCTAAGCCCCTCCTTTTCTTCTTCTAATTCCTCTCTGAGCGCCTCCTTTTCTTCTTCTTCTGATATCTCCTGCCTTTCAATCCACCCACTCCAAAAATTGTAGACATCACCTCTCGAAATACTTTGGGCGCCTGTGCCTATAAAGTCAACTAATACTTCTGCAAGATGTGTTGGGCCACATTCTTCCCAAAACTTTCTTTGAACTCTTTCTTTTAGAATATGTGAAAAAATCCATTTTTCAGGAGGATCCATAATTGCTGTTTCATCATTATCAGCAGCAGCAGCCTTTCGCAGACCAAGCTCATCGCCTAAGAGATTTAAAAAAAAGGAATAATTATGAAGATCTTGCCTGTCGCCAATTTTTCCCACTGTTCTAGACAATCCAATGCTTTGAGGTCTCTCAGTATAAAGCTCCTCCATCCATTTATTCCGTCCAGCTTGCAAGCAATAAACAATCTTATCTGTAAATGGGATATCGGCACCATCTATTTGCGCATAGACGCTTCCATTAACCTGAAGGTTAATATATTTTGGATTAATTTTAAACCTAAGTTGCCCAGCAAAATATGCTTTTACACTCTTAATGGTTAGCTTTTCTTGAAAAGAAAAGCTCTCACTTGGAGCATTCTTTCGAGAAAGATTTGTGTTTGCAATCCATGAAATAACACGTAGCAATGAGACTATCCGATCAAATATTCCTCCAGAAACTAAACCTGTTGCAATTTGTACTGGTTGGTTATACCGATGCAGAAACTGTCTGAATGTAACAGGCAACCATCCATTTTGATCCATGACCCCAATTCCTAAAATTGCTAAGGAAGAACTAGCAAAAAAAGTTTGGCCAAAGAATAGAAGCGAGATGGAAGATACGATAGCAGCTGTTTGGTAAAGGGTACCGAGATGGTTTCGGAAAAACATTAAAACGGGTCTAATTTTCTCCGGAACAATAGTGGTTTTTGTTAAAACAGCCAAGAGGCTAGGTGTTAAATAGATAATGGACTTTCCTCTCCAAGAAAAAAGAGAAAGACCTGCTGCTTCATTAACTTTGTTTGCAAAATCTAATACTTTTTGCCCTAGACTCATCTGGTATACTGCAGTAAAGTAACTATTCTCAACGACTCTTACCGAATCTTCTAATCCTTTAAAAGCATTTGATATAAGGCCATACTCAACACCCTGAATAACCGGGAAAACTGAACTGAAAGCCATTTTATTTACCTTACAGTGGACTATTTTGTGTTTTTTTTTGTCGAATTAGTTTACAGAAACAAAATATTTTCTGCAATGAAACTCAGTCGCAGTTACTGCTAAAAAAAAATTGAATTGGAAGCTGGTGGACAGGACCTGCACTTTCAAATTGGGAGAAGTATAAATGTTTTTTGAATTACAATAGAGTCCTAAAAAAATATTCGGTCGATTAAGAAATTATCAGTATACCCAGATCCACAAGCATAAGATTCACAAGCGTCGGATTAAATTTTCTATCATCAGTCTCTAGATCTTCATCGAAAAGTCTACCTTCTCCTAATTCACTTATATGCCACTCCTTATCTACTTCTGACATATTCTGCCTTCTAATCCAATCTCTCCAAAAATTGTAGACATCACCTCTCGAAATACTTTGGGTGCCTGTGCCTATAGAGTCGATTAATATTTGTACATGACGAGTTAGGCTATGTTCTTCCCAAAACTTTCTTTGAACGATTCCTTTTAGATTAAGTGAAATAATCCATTTTTCAAGAGGATCAAAAATTGCTGTTTCATCATTATCCGCAGCAGCTTTTCGCAGACCAAGCTCATCGCCAAAGAGATTTAAAAAAAAGTTATAATTATGTACATCTTGCAAGTCGACAACTCGTCCCACTGTTCTAAACAATGCACTGCTTTGAGTTCCATCAGTGTAAAGCCTCTCCATCCATTGATTCCTTTCATTTTGCAAGCAATAAGCGATCTTATCTCTAAATGGGATATCGGTATTACCACCAATTATTTGCGCATAGATGCTTTCAACAACCTGAAATTTCCCTGGCCCACAATATTCCCCCCCTTCAACCGCAAGGCGGAAAATAATATCTGTTTTAGTAATTTCATCTTCTTGATCTTCAAGATATTTCGTGATAATTTTGAGATAGTTATATAACTTCTCATAGTCGGCAGGTTCTCCTTCAAGAATCCGGCGCTCCTTAACCGAGTCAATAAACGATATAAGTGAACGCCTTGTGATTTCAACGATTTCTCGATCAGTTTTCTGATCCGGATTTCCGTGTCGTGCAATAAAACGAGGATCGTCTTTTAATTTTCGTCGTAAAGTTGATAGATGACGCTCCCAGTTGATTTGGTCGAATTTTTCAACACAAACACCGATGTTAATATCGGGAACTGCCGGAATGGGATTGTAATGAATATATTTATGATTAAGATGAATGTAAAGATCTCCAGCAAGAAAGTCTCTTGCACTCTCAAAGGTTAGCTTTTCTTGAAAAGAAAAGCTCTCACTTAGAGCTTTCTTTCGAGAAAGATTTGTGTTTGCAATCCATGAAATAACACTAAGCAATGAGACTATCCGATCAAAGTTTCCTCCGGAAACTAAACCTGTTGCAATTTGTACTGGTAGGCTATATCGATGCAGAAACTGTCTGAAAGCAAAAGGCAACCATCCATTTCGGTCCATAACCCCAATTCCTAAAATAGCTAAGGAAGAAACAGCAAAAAAAGCTTGACCAAAAAATAGCAGCGAGATGGAAGATATGATGGCAGCTGTTTGGTAAAGGGTGCTGAGATGGTTTCGGAAAAACATTAAAACGGGTCGAATTTTCTCCGGAACAATACTGTTGTTTTTTAAAACCGCCAAAAGAACAGGTGTTAAATAGATAACGGACTTACCTCTCCAAGAAAAAAGAGAAAGACCTGCTGCTTCATTAGCTTTGTCGACAAAATCTAATACTTTAAACCCATGACTCATCTGGAAAAGTGCCGCAAGGTAACTGTTCTCACCGGCTCTGACCGAATCTTCTAATCTTTTAAATTCATTTGATTCAAGACCATACGCAACACCCTGAATAATTGGAAAAGCTGAACTGAAAGCCATTTATTTACCTTACAGTGGATGTTTTGTGTTTTTTTGGTCGTACCAGTTTACAGAAATAGAGCATTTCCCTCAATGAAACTTAGTCGCAGTTACTACTAAAAAAAAAAAATTGAATTAGAAGCGCATAGACAGGACCTGCACTTTAGAATTGGAATAAATATAAACATTTTTTGAATTGCAACCTAGTCAACCATTCTAATCCATCCCGTTGTCCCAAATAATTCTCAAACATCTATAATTTTTCCTTGGGTTTATACAGGAAGCTACCGCCAATCCATAAAAAAGAGGAAGAATCGAGTAGGAGAAGCCCGAGGGCCAATGCTGTCAAATTAAGATTCTTGCCTTGTTAATGGGAATTCTCAAAGAGAACAAGTCCCCTTTGACCCCCTTTTTTCTTTCACTTTTTTTTTATGAAAAAGTGAAAATAAGAAAATAAGAAGCTTATTTTGACGCCATTAGCCCGGGAGTGCCTACTACTTAATAAATCCCTATATTTAATTGAAGAAGCTTTACATGACAAAATAAAGATTTTAATATGAAAGAAAACGATAATTCTCAGGCCATCCCTGTATGAACCATCCCTCTTTAAAATCCCCAATTTTGCTAAAGAAAGATTTGTTTCTTACATAAGCCAAGATTAAAAAAAACTTTTACCCGCCGTCTCTTCAAAACAAAACTTTACAAACAAAAGACTTGCTAATTATAAAATAATATAAATATTATTTTATAATTTATTAATAGCGCAAATTATTATCTTTTTAGTATAATTAACATGTGAGCTGTGTAATAAAACAATAATAAAAAACGAGGTAAAAAAAATGGCTAGTCAAGCAAATCCTATAAATCCTATAAGAGATACTCAGATATCCTCAGATCAAATGGATGATACAACTTTGGTTTCTTTTAATTATCAAGATGAATCAGGAATACTTAGATCTCAACTCATTGAATTAAAAAAGGTTAGGGACTTAACCATGCCAGGGACACCTGGAATCTGTGGTGATCCTAAAAAAATAATCGCAGTAGCCAAAACAATATATTCTCGGATGAACCCCGATTATTATAAAACTTACATAAGTCTCTCTGAAAGAGTTTGTCTTTGGATACTAGATTTGTTTTCCTCTCAAACTTTAGCTAAAAGGCTAGTCCTGATTGTAGGTCATTATGCTGGTCAAAGAGATGTGAACCTTCCTTTTCTTATAAAAGAAAAAGATGATGAACCACTCCTATTTTCATCGCAAGACGCGGACTCTCCTACAATACCCGAGTCACCTGATTGGGCTAATCCGGCCTCCTTTAGAAATTTGCTTCTGGATGAAGAAATAAAGAAACATCCATCATTCCCTCATTTCTACGATGATACAGACAGTAGAAAGCTCTTAAAAGACGCAATTGCTGCATTTAAAAAAGATAATCCTTTAATTGTTGCAGATCTGAAAGAAAAAATAGATGACCAGTATATTACACCAAAGAAAAGACCTGATTCTTCGAGCGACCAAGGAACGCTAACTCATCGTAAAGTTCGTGTAAGCAGGGATAATCCTCTTGCTTTTTCTAGACAATATCCTTCAGAATAAAAATCAATAGATAGAAGATTTCTACTGAAAATCATTATTGAAACATAACAAAGCCGCTCATATAGAGCGGCTTTGTTATGTTAAATTTACTAAATAAATTATATATGATTTATCTCCTGACTTCTGCCAAAATCTGAAAAACGCGAAAGTGCCAAAAAAAACACACTGATTTACAAACACTTAAGTTTTTATTAGTGCGAAAAAACCGCACTAAGCGCTATATTTATCGGATGCTAGGAAATTTTTCTATTCGAAAAGTCCGCACAGCATCCGGGGCGATCGCTGTGCAGGTAATCCGATATACTCAAGGCAAGCGCATTATTGTGCGTCATATCGGTAGTTCCCATACTGATGGAGAGTTGACTGTACTTTGCCAAAAGGCTGAAATTGTACGAGAACAGCTCTCTCTTCAGCCATCCCTTTTTTCTATCATAGAAAAACCGTCCAAACTTTTACATGAAGACCATTTGCAACTGGATTCAGTCACGCATCGCTTTGCTTATACAGCCCTGAAAAAATGCTCCCAACTATGTGGATTGGCATTTCTTCATCCTTTATACCAAGATCTTGCCTTGATGCGGATTGTAGAACCGGCATCAAAACTACGTACAATTGAATTATTAGCAAATTATTTTGAAATATCTTACGCGGAACGCTCCGTCTATCGCCTACTTCCTAAGCTTTTAGAACACAAAAATACTATCGAAGATGCTGCATATCATACGGCCAAAGTGCACTTTGGAGAATCATTTGCTCTTGTACTGTATGATGTAACGACTTTGTACTTCGAAAGCCACGAACCTAATGACGAATTAAGGGCACGAGGATTTTCGAAAGACGACAAGTCAAAACAACCACAAATTGTTGTTGGCTTGCTAGTAACCCATCAAGGCTTTCCTCTAAGGCATGAAACCTACAAAGGAAATACTTTTGAAGGACATACGATGCTTGATGTAGTCAAGGAGTTTCAAAAGCGTCACACTAATTCTAAACCGATCATTGTTGCTGATGCCGCCATGCTTTCTCAGGAAAACATGCTTCTCCTCGAGACCGAAGGTTATCAATACATTGTAGGGGCTCGCCTGGCGAATGCGCCAAAAGCTTTTATTGAATCAATGACATCTCGATTGAAAAGACAAGATGGGGGTATTATTCGTTTATCTTATCCTAATCGCTCTTATGATGTGATTTGTACTTACTCTGAAAAACGGGCAAAAAAAGACCAACGCGAATTTGACAAACAAATTGCAAAAGCTCAGGAGATAATTTCTCAGCAGGAATTATGTAAACGCACCAAATTTGTTAAAAAATCAGAGGATCATAAAGATTCATTTATTCTAAATGAGGAGCTAAAGAAGAAGGCGGAAAAGCTTATTGGTATTAAAGGA
>Ga0364909_10140_pt1 | contig 27939 bp, 19 predicted proteins | sample SorcelJu500001C3_3_FD_206966 | JGI IMG/M metagenome (GOLD analysis project Ga0364909, IMG submission 206966) | Enriched cells from Trout Bog Lake Hypolimnion, Wisconsin, USA - BchlTB.June25.5000.01.C3 | ecosystem: Environmental > Aquatic > Freshwater > Lake > Hypolimnion/Profundal zone | place... | reverse complement strand
GACTACCCGCATCACATCATCCAGCGGGGGCACAACCGGCAAACGGTGTTCATCTCCGATGACGACTACTTTTTCTATCTTGACAACCTCCGGGAATGGAAAGCTAGGCTTGGGTGTAAAGTCTACGCCTATTGCCTGATGCCCAACCATGCCCACCTGGTCATCGACCCCGGCGCGGATGAGCGCAACCTGTCCCTGTTGATGAAGCGCATTGCCGGACGGCAAACAAGGTATGTGAACAAAAACGAGCAACGGAGCGGCACGCTGTGGGAAGGCCGCTACAAATCGAGCCCGATCAGCACTGATGATTACCTGTTGCATTGTTGTCGTTATGTTGAGCTGAATCCGGTGCGGGCCGGCATCGTTGCCGTCCCCGAGGCCTACCGGTGGTCAAGCTACGGGGCTAAAGTGGGAGTGACAAAATCGGATTGGCTGGATTTCGATCCCCTCTATTTAGGACTGGCGGCAACCGCGAAGAAACGTCGGGAAAAATATAGGGATTTTATTGGGGAACCGATTCCCGACGATGAGATGACGCAGATTCGCGGGGCTATCCAGCGAGGCCAGTTGACCGGCACGGATTCCTTTGTCGAGGAGATAGAAGCCAAGGTGGGGAAACGGATTGAGTTTCGGGGGCCAGGCAGGCCACGAAAAGCCGCAATTTAAATCTGTCCCTTTGTATAGCGTGAGATTGATGAAAACAAAAGTATTGCTTTGTATGGTGCTGCTGGTTTCCTTGGCAGCTTCTGTTCATTCGAAAGAAATGCGGCCCGCCGGTGTCACTTCTTACGGGGAGACGCTGTTGGCGGAGATTAACCGCTATCGGCAGGGACATGGACTCAATGCCTTGCATTTTGAGCCAAACCTGATCCAGTTGGCGCAGAAGCACAGCTTTGAGATGTTTCAGCAGAAAATGCTCAGTCACCGCAACTTCAGTCAACGGTTTGACCGGTCCGGCAGCCACCTTTGCGTGGAAAACGTCGGCTGGAACTACCCCAACCCACTAAAACAGTTTGATGGCTGGCAACACTCGCCCGGCCACGACCAGAATATGCTGGCCGAGGGCATCCAGAAGGCGGGCATCGCCGAGGTCGGAAACTACGTCACCTTTTTTGCCTGCAAGTGACAGGGAGGCAGGAGGCGTGTCTGCCTCTGCCTGCTGACAGGTCAGGTGTTCTCTTGCTGTTGTCGTTGCAGTCACGCATTTGCCCCTATCTTTTTTTTTCCGGATTCGATATAAACCACCGGTGTCGTCGCGGCACACCGACTCTTCTTGTAACCAAACCTTCTGTTTTTTATAACCAGGCCGTGGCGCTTTTGTGATGGCCGCGGCAACCCCTTCATTTGGGAGCTCCATGGGACATCTTATCCTTGTCACCGGCGGAGCCAGAAGCGGCAAAAGCAGCTATGCCGAACAGCTGGCCGCAGGCCGCGGTGCCAATATCGCCTATATCGCTACGGCCAAGGCCCTGGATACCGAAATGGAGGATCGCATTGCCCGGCACCGGCAGCAGCGGCCCGATTCCTGGCAGACCTTTGAGACGCCTGCCAGCCCCTCGGCAATCATTGCCGGCGAGGGCGCGTCGTATGACTGCATCCTTCTTGATTGCCTCACCGTGATGATCACCAACCGGATTCTGACCCACGCGATTGACTGGGATGCTCCTCCCGTGGCGCAGTTGCATACCGTTGAGGCGGATGTTATGGAGGAGATCGAGGCTATTGTTGAAGCTGCAATCCATAGCCGGGCCGAGGTGATCGCCGTGACCAATGAGGTCGGGTTTGGCATTGTGCCGGCCTCGCCGCTTGCCCGTTTTTTCCGTGACTGCGCTGGCCGGGCCAATCAGCGGATGGCGGCAGCGGCGGCGGAAGTCTATCTGGTGGTTTCCGGCATTCCGATGCGGATCAAAGGGCAATGAAGGCCGCGGCATGAAGGCGCTCATTCTCATGATCCAGTTTATGACCCGATATCCGATCCCGGTGACTATCGAGTTCACCGCGGCGCGTTTTGTCCAGGGGATGAAATGGATGCCGCTGGTCGGTCTGCTGGTAGCTCTTCCCGCCGCCGGCGGCTTCCTGGTGACCGAGCGTTTGCTTGGCGGAGAGATTGGAGCGATTGCGGCCGTGATCGCCTTGATCGCGATTACCGGCGGCCTGCACCTGGATGGCATCGCTGATACTGCTGACGGGCTTTTCAGCTACCGTTCGCGGGAACGGATGCTCGAGATCATGCGCGATTCGACCCTGGGTACCAATGGGGTGATCGCCATTGTCCTCACCGTGCTGCTCAAATATATCCTCCTGCACAATATCCCGGCCCGCGGGGCAGTCCTGGCGCTGCTCATCACCCCGGTGATCGGCAGGACGGCCCTGACCTGGCATTCCGCGGTCGCCCGGTATGCCCGCGAGGAACGGGGCATCGGCGATTATGTCAATCAGACCGGTGTGCCCCAGGCCGCTGCCGCCACCTGCCTGTCCCTGGGGCTCGTCGTCGGAGTGCTGTCCCTCTGGGGGCTGGAGCCGCATCTGGTGGCCATGACCGTGTTCCTTCTCCATGTCCCCGCGATCCTGCTGGCGGTGCTGTTTGCCTTCTACCTGCAGCGGCGACTGGGCGGCATCACCGGCGATACCCTCGGTGCGACCATCGAACTGGCGGAAATCGCCACCTTTTTTGTCTTTCTCCTTATCTGGAAATTCTTGTTATGAACACGACCAAACTTTATCTGATCCGCCACGGTGAAACCGAGCAGAATAAATCCGGCATCCTCATGGGCAGTACCGACACGCCCCTCAACGACCATGGCCGGGCACAAGCCGCCACGCTCGGGGAGCGGATCAACGCCCTGGAGGTTGATTCCATCTTTTCCAGTCCGCTCTCGCGGGCGGTGGAAACCGCGACCCTTGTTTTCGGGGCGGATGCCCCCATCATCACCGACAGCAGCCTGCAGGAATTCCATTTCGGCGAGTGGGAGGGCATGCATTTTTCCGAAATCGCCAAACTCTATCCCGAGGTCTGGAAACTCTGGCTCAAGGATTGGGAGTTGACGCAGATCCCCGGCGGCGAGGCCTTTGCCGCTTTCAAGCATCGGGTGATCAATTTTGTGTCGGAGGTGGTCGGCTACAATCCCGGCAAGCGGGTGGCGGTAGTCTCCCATGGCGGCTGCATCCGTTCGCTGCTGGCCCATTTTTTCTGCGAGTCGGTCTCCACCGGCTACTGGAAATTCAAGGTCGATAACGCCACCCTGACCGAAATCGAATTCATGGGCACTCTGCCCATCCTTATTCGTTTCAACTACCGCTAAGAGGAACCAGAATGCAGCTGCTGCAGCAAACCCTGGAGGCCATTGGCCCTGTTGATCAGACGGTCATGGCCGCGGCGCAGAAGGAGATCGATTATTGCCTCAAACCGCCGGGCAGCCTCGGCAAGCTAGAGGATATCGTCCGGCAGGTGGCCGGAATTACCGGCCGAATCCACAATACCATCACCAAAAAAGCCATTATTGTGATGATGGCCGATAACGGCATCTGCTCCGAGGGGATCGCCATGTATCCCCAGGATATCACCCGTATCGGGGCTGATTTTGTCACCTCCGGGCGCATGGGGGTCAATTTCCTTGCCAACTATGCTGGAGCCGATATCCTGGCCGTGGATATCGGCATCCAAGTCGAGGTTGATCTGCCCAAGGTCATCAACCGCAAGATCCGCCATGGCACCGCCAATTTCCTAAAAGAACCGGCCATGACCAGGGACGAGGCGATCCGGGCTATCGAGGTGGGGATTGAAGTTGCCAATACGGCCATTGATCAGGGGTATGATCTGATCGGCACCGGCGAAATCGGGATTGGCAATACCACCGCCAGCAGCGCCGTGCTCTATGCCTTTACCGGGGCCTCTATCGATCGGGTGGTCGGCCGGGGCGCCGGCCTGACGGATGCAGCTTTTGCGCGCAAAAAAGAGGTGGTGCAAGCAGCGGTGCAGCTGCACCGTCCCGATGCCGACGATGCCCTCGATGTGCTTGCAAAAGTGGGCAGCCTCGATATTGCCGGCATGGCTGGCACCTATCTGGCCTGCGCCGCCCGCCGGGTGCCGGTGGTGACCGACGGCCTGATTTCCAATGTTGCCGCCCTGGTAGCCATTCGGCTCAAGCCCGAAGCCATCCAGTATATGATCCCCTCGCATATCTCCTTTGAGCCCGGGGCCAAACTGTTGAAAGAGATCACCGGCCTGGAGCCCATGCTGGACATGAATATGCGCCTCGGCGAGGGCACGGGTTGCGCTTTGGTGTTCAGCATCATCGAGGCCGCCCTCAGGATGATCGAGGAAATGGGAACTTTTGCCAGTATTGGCAAATCACGGGATGACATCGGGGACCAGATCATGGCCTACCAGGGGAAGTTTCCCCAATAAGGCCCGGGAAAGTCTCTCGCCGCCTCTTTCTGCTTCCATCTTGTCGACCTGCGCCTCGCCAGCAACCCAGTTGTTTTTGTTGCAGATTTCCGGTTGTCAGACCGGTGAATTCTTGGTAGTGAGCAGGGTAACCATTTAATAGTGCAAAATAATATTGGAAAGGTGCCGCTTCCGGTGCGCCCAATCAGTGCATCATGACCCGCACGAAAAAACAAGGGGAAGATATGGCCCAATTTTTGTTTGTTCTGCGCGACAATAACCTTGAGAAGGCAACCCGTTGCTTCCAATTTGCCAAAATTGCCCATAGCAAGGGGCACCATGTCGACCTGTTTTTCATCGACAGCGGCGTCGATTGGGCGATGCGAGATCGGGACGGCAGCCAAAAGACGGACACCGGCGATTGCCCCGATGATTACTTGCCCTATCTGGTCGAGCAGGCGGTCCCTGTGGGGATCTGCACCCCTTGTGCCAAAAATCGAAAGCTTGATGAGGCCGGTTTTCACAGCAACATGGTTCTGGACGGCGGTCCCCATCTGATCGATATGGCGGCTGAGGCCAAGATTTTCAATTTTTGACGGAACCCCTGTGGGCGCAAAAAAAAAACCAGCCGGCGCGGGTCCATGCTTTTCTGAAGACGATGCGGATGAAAAAGAGTGACTTGGCCTGAAAAAGCTGCTTAATTGTCTCGCCCGAAAAAAAGAAAAATTCTCAGGACGTCGGGTGAGGAGTGCCGGTGCGATGCAGGTCGCGACCCAGGCAGAGAAATGAAAAACTGCGAACCACTCCCTGGCATTCTGTCCGGGGCGGGTTCCGCCACAAGGTGACGATCATGGATACTCAATACAAAGCGACCCTCGAGACATTGGAACGACTGCGCGCGGAATCGGTAACCGCCGGCGGGGAGCGGAAGAAAGATGATCAGCATCGCAAGGGCAAGCTGACAGCGCGGGAGCGGCTGGATCTGTTGCTGGACAATGGCTCCTTTGAGGAGTTCGATGTTCTTAAGATCGGGCGGGGCGGGAGCCTGGGCGAGGAGAAGAAATTTCTCGGCGATGGCGTGATCACCGGCCACGGAGCCATCGACGGCCGGGAAGTGTTTGTCTTCAGCCAGGATTTCACGGTGCTGGGCGGTTCGCTCGGTGAAGCGCATGCCCAGAAGATCTGCAAGGTCATGGACCTGGCGGTCAAGGTGGGGGCGCCCATTGTCGGCTTGAACGATTCGGGCGGGGCGCGCATCCAGGAGGGCATGGATGCCCTGGCCGCCTACGGCGAGATTTTCCACCGCAATGTCCGCGCCAGCGGGGTGGTGCCCCAGATCTCCTGCATCATGGGGCCCTGCGCGGGAGGCGCGGTCTACAGCCCGGCGATCACCGATTTTGTGTTCATGGTTGAGGACTCCTCCTACATGTTCGTCACCGGGCCAAGTGTGGTCAAGACGGTCACCCACCAGGACATCACCTCCGAGGACCTGGGCGGCGCCCGGGTGCATGCGCAGACCAGCGGGGTGGCCCATTTCACCGTGGCCAACGATGTTCTTGCCCTGCGGGAAGTCCGGCGGCTGATCAGCTATCTGCCCTCCAACAACCGGCACCGCTCACCGATCCTCGACTTGAGCGATTCCCCCAGCCGTACCGATCCGGCCCTGGATTACCTCATCCCGAGCAACTCCAACCAGACCTATGACATGAACGTGCTCATCCATTCCATCCTGGATGGCGCCGAGTTCATGGAGGTCCATGCCGGATTCGCCCGCAACATCATCTGCGGTTTCGGCCGTCTCGGCGGGCAGACCGTAGGACTGGTGGCCAATCAGCCTGCGGTGCTTGCCGGTGTGCTCGACAACGACGCCTCCTTCAAGGCCGGGCGTTTTGTCCGCTTCTGCGATTCGTTCAACATCCCGCTGATCTCGCTGGTGGATGTTCCCGGCTTCATGCCCGGTCCGGACCAGGAACACGGCGGCATCATCCGCCACGGTGCCAAACTGCTCTATGCCTTTACCGAGGCCACGGTTCCCCGGATTTCGGTGATCATCCGCAAGGCCTACGGCGGCGCCTACCTGGTGATGAACTCCAAGCATATTCACTGCGACGTCAACTACGCCTGGCCGACTGCGGAGATTGCGGTCATGGGGCCCAAGGGGGCGGCTGAGGTCATTCATCGCAAGGAGATCGCCGCGGCCGAGGATCCCGAGGCGCTGCTGGCCGAGAAGATGGAGGAGTACCGCCGCACCTTTGCCAACCCTTTTATCGCCGCGCAGCGGGGCTATATCGATGACGTTATCTTTCCCCGTGACACCCGCTCGCATCTCATCCGCACCCTGCAGATGCTGGACAGCAAGCGAACCAAGGGCCCTGATCGCAAACACGGAAATATTCCCCTGTGAGAGACACTATGTTTGATAAGATACTGATAGCCAATCGCGGCGAAATCGCCATTCGCATCATTCGCACCTGCAACCGGATGGGCATTCGCACGGTGGCCGTCTATTCCGATGCCGACAGCCGCAGCCTGCATAAAAACCTGGCGGACGAGGCGGTGTATATCGGTGAGTCGCAGTCGCAGAAATCCTACCTCAATATTGACAAGATTATTGCCGCAGCAACATCCACCGGCTGTCAGGCGGTGCATCCGGGGTACGGTTTCCTCTCGGAGAAGGCCGATTTTGCCAAGGCGGTGGTGGCGGCGGGCCTGGTGTTCATCGGTCCGCCGACTTCGGTGGTCGATATCATGGGCGACAAGATCACCTCCAAGGAACTGGCCAAAAATGCGGGTGTGCCGGTTATCCCCGGCCATATCGAGGCGATCAAGGATGAGGCCGAGGCCCTGGCCGCGGCGGCGGCGGTGGGCTATCCGGTGCTGCTCAAACCGGCCGCCGGCGGCGGCGGCAAGGGCATGCGCATTGTCGCCCGGCCCGAAGATATGCAGGCGGCCCTGGCGGCCAGCCGGCAGGAGACCCAGAAGGCCTTCAACGACACCCGGGTTTTCGTGGAGCGCTACATAGAGCAGCCCCGTCATATCGAGATCCAGATCCTGGCCGACAGCCAGGGGCATGTGGTCCATCTCGGCGAGCGGGAATGTTCGATCCAGCGGCGGTACCAGAAGGTGATCGAGGAGTCGCCGTCCCCGGCGGTATCGCCGGAACTGCGGCAGCGCATGGGCAAGGCGGCCTGCGATCTGGCGCGGGTGTCGGGCTATGTCAATGCGGGCACGGTTGAGTTTGTCATGGACTCCCAGCACAATTTCTTTTTTCTGGAGATGAACACCCGTTTGCAGGTGGAGCATCCGGTCACCGAGCTGGTCACCGGGCTCGATCTGGTGGAATGGCAGCTGCGCATCGCCAGCGGCGAGCCCCTGTCTTTTGACCAGAGCGGCGTCAGCTTCACCGGCTGGGCGATCGAGGCGCGGATCTGCGCCGAGGATCCCTCCCGGGGATTCATTCCTTCCACCGGGATGATCACCCGGTATGCGGCGCCGCGCGGCAAGGGCGTGCGGGTGGATTCCGGCGTCAACATCGGCGGCAAGATCGATGTCTACTACGATTCCATGCTGGCCAAGCTGATCTGTCATGGGCAGACGCGGGAAGAGGCGCGCCGCGGCCTGATTGAGGCCCTGAACGGCTATCATATCGAGGGGGTTTCCACCAATATCGATTTTGTCACCAGCGTGCTCTGCCTGCCGGAGTTCGCCGAGGGCAATCTCAGCACCGCGTTCATCGAGCAGCACTTTGAAGGGGGGGTGTCGAAACGCTCGCCATCGCTCCAGTCCTTGCAGCTGGCGGCCCTGGCGGCAACGCTCATCTACCACACCCGCACCGTGGCGGTGCGCGAATCGCTGCGCCACATGGTCTCGGATATCGGCGGCAGACGTGATTTGGGCAAGACCCATCCCTATAAAGTCCGCTCCCAGGACGACCTCTTTGAAGTGACACTGGAAGGGACACCGGCGAGCGGTGAGACCTGCACCATCAGGGTGGACGGTACCACCCACACGGTCGTCATCCCCACCTTCGAGTTCTTCCGTCGCCGGCTTAAGCTCAACATCAATGGTCAGGCTTATCGCTTTCGTTTACAGTTTGACGAATCGTTCATGTTTATGTCCTTCAACGGCATCTCCCGGGTTTTTGAAGTGTATACCCCGAAAGAGTGGGATTTGATGAAGTTCATGCCCGAGAAGGCGGACAAGGCCTTCAACAATATGCTGGTCTGCCCCATGCCCGGCCTGGTGGTGGATGTGCTGGCCCAAAAGGGCGAGCGCGTCCATCGAGGACAGAATTTGGTAATTCTGGAGTCAATGAAAATGGAAAGCGGGGTTGCCTCACCGGTGGACGGGGTCATTGCCGAGGTCCGGGTCAGCAGCGGCCAGGCGGTGGAGGCCGGAGAAACTCTCATCCGCTTTGAGGTGGAGGGCACGATTGCATCTTAGGAATTGTGCGTTTGCTGACAGGTCAACGGTGCAGGCACTGCAAGAGGCGTGTCATTCTGTAGAGTTCGCAATGCGATAAGCTGAACAAACAATACCCCTTCATGGGGCCAGACAGCCAAAAGCTGTTTGTGAACCGTTTTTTCTGCCACTATGATCAAACTGACCAGGTTGAATAACTCGACTATTCATCTCAATCCGGATCTGATAAAGAGTATCGAAGAAACCCCTGATACCATTATCAGTCTGGTGAATGGCGACCACTATCTTGTTCTCGAGAAGACAGAAGAAATTATCGATAGGATAATCGCCTACCGCGTCAGAATTCTTTGCCAATCCAGACAATGCGCCGATTCGGATACATCTGGGTGATTTCTTATCCTCTTTCGCTCGAAATAACAGGATATTGCATCAGTTTTCTCTTTGATAAATCTTTTTATCCCTCTACTATTATTTAGTACGCATTTCATGCCGGTTTATTTCGGCAGCCCTTTTTCTGCACACGAGACCGACAGCTCATGGATATTGCAACTATTTTAGGATTAGCCCTGGCCCTTGGGGCAATCATCGGGGGAGCCGCTCTTGAAGGACTGCACCTGCACTCTCTTGTTCAACCGACCGCGGCCTTGATCGTGCTTGGCGGCACCTTTGGAGCCGCCTTTATTGCCTTTCCTCTCTCTACCGCCATTCAAGCTGTTAAGGATATCAAAAAACTTATTACCACTCCTGAAACTAATGATGCCTTGATCGGCGAGATTTGCGGTTATGCCGCCAAGGCCAGGAAAAACGGGATCATTTCCCTGGAACAGGACGCCCAGAATCACAAGGACCGGTTCATGAAAAAGGCGATTTCCCTGTCCGTGGATGGCGTTGATCCCAAGGAAATCCAGGAATTGATGGAGATAGACCTGGGGGCTTGTGAAGAGCACGCCAAACAAAGTGTCGAATTCTTTGAGGCGGCTGGAGGGTTTGCCCCGACCATCGGTATTATCGGGGCGGTACTCGGCCTCATCCATGTTATGAGCAATCTTTCCGACACCTCCAAGCTGGGAGGGGGCATCGCAGTCGCCTTTGTGGCGACGATTTATGGCCTGGTCACCGCGAATATCATCTGCCTGCCCTTTGCCGCTAAAATTAAACTGCGGGTCAAGGATGAGGTGCTGCGTAAAGAAATGATCATTGCCGGGATTGTTTCCATCCAGAACGGTGAAAATCCTCGATTTATAGAGGAAAGGCTGAAATCGTATCTGGGTGGTGCAGCTGGTGCAGGCGCTGCTGCTGACGCCAAGGAAGGGAAATAATGGCCAGAAAAAAAGAACCTGAAAAAGCGGCAAACCATGAACGCTGGCTGGTTTCCTATGCCGACTTCATCACCCTGCTGTTTGCCGTTTTTGTCACCTTGTATGCCATGTCTCAAACGGACAAGCAGAAGGTGGAACAGGTCGCTGCCTCCTATCGCAGCGCCTTCGGTTTGACCTCGGGTGCGTCGTCCGGTAAGCCGAATATCATGAAAAGTACCGATGTTATGCCAATCCCCTCATTGCGGCCTGCAATTAAAAATCCGGATAAGCCAAAGACGAGCAATGACAGTACAATAAAAACCCAGGCCACCAAAAAAGAATTCAAGGAGATTTTGATCTCTATCGAGAAATTTCTGGTGACCCAGAACGCGCTGGACAAAGTGAATATTGAAATCACCCGGAGAGGTCTGGTGGTGAGCTTGAAAGAGGCGGGGTTTTTCGATTCGGGCAGTGCCACGGTCAAACCCGCATCGTTTGCCATCCTTGATAAGATTGCCGAGTCTTTGTCCCCCTACAACAATCCGATCAGCTTTGAAGGGCACACGGACAACCGACCTATGCGGTCCCAGGCGTTTCCCTCCAACTGGGAATTGTCGACCGCTCGGGCTACCAACCTTGCTCATATTTTTCTTGATAAGCACGGCTTTACTCCGCAGAAACTCTCAGTAACCGGGTATGGCGAATTTCGTCCGGTTGCCGATAACGGTTCGGATGAGGGCCGTAAACAAAATCGGAGAGTTGATATTGTCCTGATAGGAAATGGGAGCGAAACTGAAGATTCTTCAGGGCCGGCGCAATGAAGACAGGGAAAAACGCTGCTTATTGAACAGGGCTGCCGGAAAAGAGAGCCAGACAAATACGTAATTCTGCCTACCGCCACAAGGTGACGATCATGGATACTCAATACAAAGCGACCCTCGAGACATTGGAACGACTGCGCGCGGAATCGGTAACCGCCGGCGGGGAGCGGAAGAAAGATGATCAGCATCGCAAGGGCAAGCTGACAGCGCGGGAGCGGCTGGATCTGTTGCTGGACAATGGCTCCTTTGAGGAGTTCGATGTTCTTAAGATCGGGCGGGGCGGGAGCCTGGGCGAGGAGAAGAAATTTCTCGGCGATGGCGTGATCACCGGCCACGGAGCCATCGACGGCCGGGAAGTGTTTGTCTTCAGCCAGGATTTCACGGTGCTGGGCGGTTCGCTCGGTGAAGCGCATGCCCAGAAGATCTGCAAGGTCATGGACCTGGCGGTCAAGGTGGGGGCGCCCATTGTCGGCTTGAACGATTCGGGCGGGGCGCGCATCCAGGAGGGCATGGATGCCCTGGCCGCCTACGGCGAGATTTTCCACCGCAATGTCCGCGCCAGCGGGGTGGTGCCCCAGATCTCCTGCATCATGGGGCCCTGCGCGGGAGGCGCGGTCTACAGCCCGGCGATCACCGATTTTGTGTTCATGGTTGAGGACTCCTCCTACATGTTCGTCACCGGGCCAAGTGTGGTCAAGACGGTCACCCACCAGGACATCACCTCCGAGGACCTGGGCGGCGCCCGGGTGCATGCGCAGACCAGCGGGGTGGCCCATTTCACCGTGGCCAACGATGTTCTTGCCCTGCGGGAAGTCCGGCGGCTGATCAGCTATCTGCCCTCCAACAACCGGCACCGCTCACCGATCCTCGACTTGAGCGATTCCCCCAGCCGTACCGATCCGGCCCTGGATTACCTCATCCCGAGCAACTCCAACCAGACCTATGACATGAACGTGCTCATCCATTCCATCCTGGATGGCGCCGAGTTCATGGAGGTCCATGCCGGATTCGCCCGCAACATCATCTGCGGTTTCGGCCGTCTCGGCGGGCAGACCGTAGGACTGGTGGCCAATCAGCCTGCGGTGCTTGCCGGTGTGCTCGACAACGACGCCTCCTTCAAGGCCGGGCGTTTTGTCCGCTTCTGCGATTCGTTCAACATCCCGCTGATCTCGCTGGTGGATGTTCCCGGCTTCATGCCCGGTCCGGACCAGGAACACGGCGGCATCATCCGCCACGGTGCCAAACTGCTCTATGCCTTTACCGAGGCCACGGTTCCCCGGATTTCGGTGATCATCCGCAAGGCCTACGGCGGCGCCTACCTGGTGATGAACTCCAAGCATATTCACTGCGACGTCAACTACGCCTGGCCGACTGCGGAGATTGCGGTCATGGGGCCCAAGGGGGCGGCTGAGGTCATTCATCGCAAGGAGATCGCCGCGGCCGAGGATCCCGAGGCGCTGCTGGCCGAGAAGATGGAGGAGTACCGCCGCACCTTTGCCAACCCTTTTATCGCCGCGCAGCGGGGCTATATCGATGACGTTATCTTTCCCCGTGACACCCGCTCGCATCTCATCCGCACCCTGCAGATGCTGGACAGCAAGCGAACCAAGGGCCCTGATCGCAAACACGGAAATATTCCCCTGTGAGAGACACTATGTTTGATAAGATACTGATAGCCAATCGCGGCGAAATCGCCATTCGCATCATTCGCACCTGCAACCGGATGGGCATTCGCACGGTGGCCGTCTATTCCGATGCCGACAGCCGCAGCCTGCATAAAAACCTGGCGGACGAGGCGGTGTATATCGGTGAGTCGCAGTCGCAGAAATCCTACCTCAATATTGACAAGATTATTGCCGCAGCAACATCCACCGGCTGTCAGGCGGTGCATCCGGGGTACGGTTTCCTCTCGGAGAAGGCCGATTTTGCCAAGGCGGTGGTGGCGGCGGGCCTGGTGTTCATCGGTCCGCCGACTTCGGTGGTCGATATCATGGGCGACAAGATCACCTCCAAGGAACTGGCCAAAAATGCGGGTGTGCCGGTTATCCCCGGCCATATCGAGGCGATCAAGGATGAGGCCGAGGCCCTGGCCGCGGCGGCGGCGGTGGGCTATCCGGTGCTGCTCAAACCGGCCGCCGGCGGCGGCGGCAAGGGCATGCGCATTGTCGCCCGGCCCGAAGATATGCAGGCGGCCCTGGCGGCCAGCCGGCAGGAGACCCAGAAGGCCTTCAACGACACCCGGGTTTTCGTGGAGCGCTACATAGAGCAGCCCCGTCATATCGAGATCCAGATCCTGGCCGACAGCCAGGGGCATGTGGTCCATCTCGGCGAGCGGGAATGTTCGATCCAGCGGCGGTACCAGAAGGTGATCGAGGAGTCGCCGTCCCCGGCGGTATCGCCGGAACTGCGGCAGCGCATGGGCAAGGCGGCCTGCGATCTGGCGCGGGTGTCGGGCTATGTCAATGCGGGCACGGTTGAGTTTGTCATGGACTCCCAGCACAATTTCTTTTTTCTGGAGATGAACACCCGTTTGCAGGTGGAGCATCCGGTCACCGAGCTGGTCACCGGGCTCGATCTGGTGGAATGGCAGCTGCGCATCGCCAGCGGCGAGCCCCTGTCTTTTGACCAGAGCGGCGTCAGCTTCACCGGCTGGGCGATCGAGGCGCGGATCTGCGCCGAGGATCCCTCCCGGGGATTCATTCCTTCCACCGGGATGATCACCCGGTATGCGGCGCCGCGCGGCAAGGGCGTGCGGGTGGATTCCGGCGTCAACATCGGCGGCAAGATCGATGTCTACTACGATTCCATGCTGGCCAAGCTGATCTGTCATGGGCAGACGCGGGAAGAGGCGCGCCGCGGCCTGATTGAGGCCCTGAACGGCTATCATATCGAGGGGGTTTCCACCAATATCGATTTTGTCACCAGCGTGCTCTGCCTGCCGGAGTTCGCCGAGGGCAATCTCAGCACCGCGTTCATCGAGCAGCACTTTGAAGGGGGGGTGTCGAAACGCTCGCCATCGCTCCAGTCCTTGCAGCTGGCGGCCCTGGCGGCAACGCTCATCTACCACACCCGCACCGTGGCGGTGCGCGAATCGCTGCGCCACATGGTCTCGGATATCGGCGGCAGACGTGATTTGGGCAAGACCCATCCCTATAAAGTCCGCTCCCAGGACGACCTCTTTGAAGTGACCCTGGAAGGGCTGCCGGTAAGCGGTCAACTCTGCACCTTCCGGGTGGGCAGCGACAAATACCGTGTTGAAATTCCGACCTTTGAATTTTTCCGGCGTCGTCTCAAACTTACCATCGACGGTCAGGAGTTTCGGTTTCGTGTCCAGTTTAAACAATCTTTCATGTTCATGTCTTTTAACGGCATCTCCCGGGTTTTTGAAGTGTACACCCCGAAAGAGTGGGATCTGATGAAGTTCATGCCCGAGAAGGCGGACAAGGCTTTTAACAATATGCTGCTTTGCCCTATGCCCGGTCTGGTGGTGGATGTGCTGGCCCAGCAGGGCGAGCGCGTCTTCCGGGGGCAGAATCTGGTGATTCTGGAGTCAATGAAAATGGAAAGCGGGGTTGCCTCACCAGTGGACGGGGTCATTGCCGAGGTCCGGGTCAACAGCGGCCAGGCGGTGGAGGCCGGAGAAACCCTTATTCGTTTTGAGGTGTAACCAGCCTTGAGGCATTTTTCGTTGTCGCCTCCACTCGTCCCGGCAAACGTTCCTGCAGGCGTCGGTCAAAGTCGGCAATATCCTTGGCGGCATCACCCGCGTTTCGTAGTTACCCGTTGGCATGGTGAAGGGAGACAATGCAGATAGCCACGACGCATAGGAATACTGATTTTGACGGATTGGCCTCCATGGTCGCGGCCACCGTGATCTATCCCGGCACGGTTGCCGTTTGTCCGAAAAACGTCAATCCCAATGTCCACAGGTTCCTGTCTCTCCATAAAACCTCCATCGACATAATCCTGTCAGCGGAGGTCGAGCTGGCCGCAGTGCAACGGATAATCGTGACCGATACCAACCAATGGCGGCGGCTGGACCGGTTGGATCAGCTCAAGGAACGGGATGATGTCGAGGTCCTGCTCTGGGACCACCACATGGGGCTGGGTGATATCAATCCCGGTTGGCAGTGCGTTGAAAAAGTGGGGGCCACCATCACCCTGATGGTCAGGGAGATCCAGCGGCAGTCGCTGCCCATTACTTCCCTGCAGGCGACCCTGTTTCTCCTCGGGCTCTATGAAGACACCGGCCAGCTGACCTTCAGCTCCACCACCCCTGAAGACGCCCGTACCGCCGCTTTTCTTTTGGAACAGGGGGCGGATCTCAACATTGCGGTTGATTTCCTCAACATGGCCTACGGCGAGGTCCAGAAGAAGGTCCTGTTTCGCCTGATGCGCGATGCCGAACAGCATGAGATCAAGGGCAAACGGGTAGGTATCGGGGTGGTGCAGATCAACAAGCACGTCGAATTGGCCATGGTGGTGCAGTTATACGGCAAGATCGTCAATGCCGACGCCGTCTTTGTCATCTTCGTCAACGAGAGCGGGGGATTTTTTATTATCGGCCGCAGCGGGGCGCCGGAGATCAATGTCAATACCATTCTCCAGCGGTTCGGCGGCGGCGGGCATCCGGGAGCCGGATCGGCCACAATCAACGATCACCATGTTTCCGCCGGTGCAATCAGGCAGAGAATCATCGCCGCTTTGCATGAGGTCCAGCGGGGCGGCGCCCTGGTGGCGGACATGATGTCCTTCCCGGTCACCGCTGTCGATCCGAATACCCCGATGCATGAAATTCAGCAGCTCATGGACGTGGAAAAAATCAGAGGAGTTGTGGTCGAGGAGAATGACTGTTTGCGCGGTATCGTGGTGTTATGGGATCTGAAAAAACTAAAACTGCGGAAACAGTGGGACAGCCCGGTCAAGGCCTTTATGAACCGGAAGGTGACGACCATCTCGCCCGATGCCCCGGCCGGTGAGGCGGCGGATCTTATGGTGCAAAAGAATATCGGTCATCTGCCCGTGGTTCAGGGGGAAAAAGTCATCGGCATCGTTACCCGCACCGATATTATCAATTACCTCTATGGGAGGCTTCCTGCCTGATTCAGTAGGAAGGAAAGGATTTTTGAAAAACTCGACCCTTATATCAAGGGGCAGTTGTTCCGGCAAAGGGTTGAGATGTCTCTCAACCCTTTGCTGCCTCCTCCGAACCCGCGTCCTGTTCGGCAGTCGGGCCGCTTAGTCCGCATCAGGAAAAATCGGCAGATCAGACCGCACCTTGAGCATTTGCCTAGTCAGATAACTTCCTCAGGTCTGGCATGTCTGCTGTTATTCTCTCTGCACCTGGGTCGGGCGGCTGCCGCGACTTACCGGCACTGCAACAGGGCGATCTGCATGACCAGGGGGGCGTCATAACGCACTTCGGCCTTGCCCCATTCTTTATAGCCGATATTGACCCATTCCCCCTGCTTCTCCCAAATATCGTAGCCAAACTTCCAGTCACCGCACTGTTCCGAGCAGAGGTATTCTTTGTCCGGACCGTAGTAGAGAAAACGTGTGCCTTTGTCGTCGCCCTGGCGGCTTTGACCGATCAGCACCCGGTCCGCCCCTCGTTTTCCGGCCTCGGCAAAGACAATTCGTTCGATATCTCTACCCGTGAGTTGGGCAGGCAACTGGGCCAATGCTTCGGCAAAGACCCGGCAGGACTTCGGGACCTGGGTCGAATGAAAGGCGACGGCAATTTGACTGGTGGGTGGATACTTGGGGCCTTTATAAAGGGTCTGCTCCTTGTCGCCGAAACCTAAGTACTCCTTGGCGCCGCAGCCAAAGGTGCCGACCAGAAGGAATGTTGCCAGGGAAATCTGGAAAAATTTATTCATATACATGCTCCACGTGAATTGACAGTTTTTACCTGAAGAAAAGGGGCGCTGATTTCTTCCTCATTCAGATGCAATTATTGCTGCAAAGAAAACAGGCCCTCCGCAAGAATGCAAGCGGAAAAAAATCAGAACATCCAGGCCGAACAGCTCCTGTTGCCGGTTTGCTGGTTGGGGTATGGATAGGCGGCCCTGCGGGTGGGTCGAGAAACGCGGATCTTGATTAGTCGCTGCCCTGACAGGAATTGCCGGATTCGCCCTTTACGGGTAGAATAGTGAGTACTTTAAAGAGTACCTGAAGACGCCTTGATGGGAAGGTTAAGACGGGTCGTTTATTGAGACATTCATTAATTGAGAGGATGAAAAACAGCATGGCCATTGAACCGAACAAAATCATCTATTCGATTATCTACTCGATTACTTTTTAGCGCCGTATCCGGACACCGTCTTTAGCTAAAAAACTAATCAAATACAATCAGTTGACTCGATGACTCTTCGGAAAAGGCAGGCTCTCAAAAGTAAGCAAAAAAGACAATAAGAACCGGGTTGGTCATCAAATTGGTCATCATTGGTCATCACGGACTCTTGAAAAGTTAATTTAAAACGCGAGTCGCAACCCCCAGAACAAGGAGTTTGCGATGAAACAAAACGACGAGTATTTGATAAAAAATTATGTAGGTATTTTCATGTTTAAACGGCGCATTCCAAAAGATTTGCAGCCGATAGTGGAGAGAACCTATTTTTGCCGGTCATTGAGAACTCGCGATATTCGAGACGCACGGCGCTTGTGCAGTATTTATGCAGTAACAACGGACCGCGCATTTAGAGACTTACGGAAAAAATACCAGATGAAAGAGAAAGACGATTACGAATTCCTGATGCAGTCAGTCGCCAGGTCGAAACATGAGATAAAGATCGGGCGACTCGAAAGATTCGCGGACAATTCTTTGGTGGTCGAAGCTCTCGAAATGGACCCGAATAATATTGAGGCCGAGCTGAAAGCATATGATCATATCTGCAATTCAACACCATCAATACCGACACCGCCGCCAGGAGCACCTTTTTCAATCCCCCTCAGCGGACAGTCAACCGCTCAAGCACAGCACCCTGCTACAAACATCAGCATAGCACTTCGAGATCCAGAAAGAACATGCCGTTTCACCGAATTCATCGAACAGTTTTTTCAGAAGCAAATTAATGAAGGCATTTGGAAAACATCGACTATAAAAAAGAGCATACGTGACCACAAAGCAACGTTTGCTTTATTTACCGAGTTTTACGGAAATCTTAACCTGCATGAGTACACACCAAAAATGGCCGATAATTTTAAAAACCGGCTATTCAAGATACCAAAGCAATGGAAATTCAATTCAGAGTTGAGCGTTTTGCCGTACGAAGAAGCAATAGCTGTCAACAAGCCCAAACTATCGAAGACAACAATTAACGGGCATCTGTCAAAAATGCATAGTTTCTTCGATTATGCAACAACACCGCTTGGATATTCGGACAAGAACATTTTTGATAAAATCCAAGTGCCAAAAGCGGAATCAGACAGAACAAGGTGGTCCGAATTGGAATTGGAGATTCTATTCGCAGAACAAAATTTCTTGAAATTTCAATCTGAAGGAAGACCCAGCCGATACTGGGCTCCATTGATTGCGGCATACACAAGTCTTCGAGTCGGCGAGATTTTCTTGTTAACGGTAAGAGACATTTATCAGCAAAATAACATTTGGTTGATAAACACGAATTTTACAGGAAACAAAAGTCTGAAGACAATAAACGCAGATCGGGTAATACCAATCAATCCGTTTCTGATAAAGTGTGGATTTCTTGAATGGGTTGACGAACGCAGAAAAGACACCGAAGACAACCGACTTTTCAAAGAGTACTTGCAGAATGAGGATGGCGAATCAACCGGTAAAAATTTTTCGGCGGCATTCGGCAGTTGGATTCGACGAACAAAAGCATCGCTAAGCGAAGACCAAAAATTTGATTGTGACGGGGAAGAGCTCTTTCCGATAGGGCGCGGCATGCATTCCTTCCGACATTTATTCGTTCATATGTCGGATGAAGCTGAAATTGGATATGACATGATCAAGCAAGTTGTTGGTCACTCAAGAAAAGACATAACAAAACATTATCGAGGAACGGCAAGCACTAAGAGACAAAACGCTAATCTAGCCAAGCTCACAGAGAATCTTGAAAAAATTGAGATGGTATCATACTTTCCAAAGATTCGACCTTATGCTGAATTGATGGAGCTCCGCGGTCTCAATATTTAGTTGCAAGCCATGAGGGCCTTGTCTCTCTCTTTTTTTACCGCATTTTTTTATCTACAATGCGTGTCTTTTTGGTACCTGTTATTGACGAGATTAATTAAATAGTTTTGGTTGCTTATTCATGAAAAGACTTAGAATAGAATTCCGCCGTGTGCTTCATAATTACTCTCAGTAATTAGCGGAGTCGAAACGGCTTCAAGTTGTAGCGCTCTAAACTGTTTAAGTATTGGTCTCGTCAACGAATATTGTAACCAGAGCGCGCAAACAAAAAAGCCGGTAGGTTGTTTCGATCTACCGGCTTTCTTTTTATCATCACAGCAGGAGCTGTTGCGGCTTGCAGTCGTAAAGCAATTCCTTCAAGCCGAGATAATGCGCCTTGGCACGCAGTACTCGCGCTATAACCTGTACCACCACATTTTATCCACAAAGAACACTGAAGCGGATGCTGCGCTTTTGAAGGCCAATGTTAAAACCTGGCGTTCTTTTTGTGATGTGCAATGTATTCGCTTTCTTTGTTATGATTCCGACGGCACTGAGCATTTGCACGTAGTGATATGGTCAGCGCTCGAATTCCGGCCTGAGTTTTATCCAAAGTATCGGCTCGATGTGATGCAGCTAAGTACCGATTCGTTCGGCTGGAAGTCGCAGCCGATAAACGGATATTCGTTTTTTTGTTTACGGCGGCATAACAGTCTTTCTCAGCTGGTCCAGTACATCCTGTCTGAGCGTAACTTTAATCTCAATTATCTGAAGCGGTCCAAACGTCATTTTTACACTGCATCACGCGGCTTTGACACCTCGCGGCTCAATCGGCTCTTCAAGGAGTTTTACGCGTTGTCCGCTTCCGTTCGCCGTGCCACCGACCAATTAGGAATTATCCTTGCGCAGTATCAGAAGTCTCAGGAATGGGCAGAATCCACAGAAGCGTTTCTCCGGGGGGTATTTTCGATTTTCCGCGACGACGTCGATGCAGGTGGGTGTAGTACTAAAAAATATAAGGCCCGTCGGCGTTCTCGCCTTCCAGTGAGCGAACGATTAAGGCTCCATCATTTTTTCAAGCGGTATGAATACGACCCCTGCCCGATGCACATAATTTCTCGGGTGCTTGTTGATTGGTCCTTATACAGTCCCGAGTTCCAGGCGCGACTGCTTCCAAAGCTCTTGTATGACGGAGTGTGCAATTTATGGGTACGAAATCCGTCGATGACGATGCCGCCACCTCCGCTTACCGATTTTTATTCCGATGATTTTCTCGGTCTTGGATCTCGTGATCTATCGTTTTTGTTACCGGTCAATCCGAATCTACAACGGACACCGACTGCTACCGTGTGGCGTGAGTGACCACAGACCGTTGACTGAATGACCTGTCGGTAATATTTGCGAAAGTTTAGATGTCAATACTTCAGGCTGCCGTTTAGTAATCACGGCAAGTTAGGCGGTTTCTGTCAGCATGTCTTATAAAAGACAGCACGGCAATGGTCTTCCGGAGTCTCCGATTCAGCACAGTCCATCTACATCCTTTCGTTGCCTACGGATTACCAGGTCGAACTTTTCATTGCTATCAATAGTGACCTATGCATTTATGGTCAAGATGACCGTGGCTGAGCTCTGGGGAACCACAGGCTACATCTGAGCTACTGGCCAACAAGTTCTTTTTGGTAGCAGCATGCATCTCGATAAAAAACCGAGAATGTTCATACAGCGTCTGTAAAGTTAAGTGCCATCGCGATCTTCGACTGATGACACTTAATTTGCACATCATGTCTTGTGATTCTCAGGCTCCAATCACAATTTATAAAGAGTTTTCCGCAGCTGATATCTCACATTTTTTAATGTAAAAAGCACATCCGGCGGAAGCTTGCTTTTGCTCATTCGAACCGACTCCTGCTCTGTCGCTTGCTGAAACCAAAAATTTGGATTCGAATCAGCTAACGCTCGACAAATTTCAGGCGAAACTGGCACGCCAGAACGCAACCGCTCCGCAATTACTGACACCGGACATCCAGTGAGCGCAATTTCCTCATCCTTAGTCAGAATGACATCCTGCGCGCAAATCGCATCATGATAATTAAGACGTCGCGCCATATTCCGGGCCACTTCCGTCAGTAAATAATTCAAGTAATCCGTCGGCCTCCTGTGACCCAAAGACTCCAACGTCGGATGCGTTACCTCAGCATTTATATGTTCACCATCCGTCATCGCACCACGCAAAGCATCTGAACTAGCAATCTTCTCTTGAGCCAGTTCCTCAAAACGTCTAAATGACTTAAGAACTAACTTCACGTCCGTAACATCTCCGCGATACCACGCCGTCAATAATGTTACTTCCCGATCTAAAATCTGAGCCGCCTCCGAACAAAGAAACACAATCTCGTCGCGAACCATCGACATATCTACGGTTGACTGAGAACCTTCGGTCAAACTCACATTATATCCAGACTCTCGTAGCAGCTTAATAGCATCTGCAACTTCCCCGGCATCACCAACGGCATTCTTCCCGAGATCAGCAAACAGCTCGTGCTGGTGGCTGACATGAAATAAAAGAGCAAGCTCACGAATCCGATCACGACGATCCTTCGCTATCGCTCGTGCGTGCTGATCAAATTCTCCGCCAGTCCGATTATCCCAAGAATCCGCAAACCGCCGCTTCTCATCCGGAAAGAAAAAATCATTGAAAGAATACTTGAAAGGACGAATCCGTCCGGCAACGCCAAGGTCGTCGCCCCAATCAATGTTGTCATACATGATAAATCACCTCATCTGTTATAATTTGGAACGTGTTACTTGAGTGATTGCCGATGCCGAGCCTGACGTCACAGCTATCAACATTTCCGCTGTCGTCGGGGTTATAGTTTTTCCTGTTGGATTTACCGCTGGAGCTTGCTGAAAAATCGATACGGGCTTACTCGCACTCGCCGCCGCTCTCTTATTCAACGCCGCCTCAAGCTGCTCTTCTAACGTCAGCTCAAGTGCAACCATCTCAGGCTCCGGCAACGAAATTTGTCGAGGCGCAACAACAGCCGATTGCACTGACGGTGTTACCATCTGTTCAATTTTATTCACTGCAGCCTGCGGTATTTCCATAGACTTGGCGGATGGCTGCTTGGTAACTTCAGATTTGCGCACCAGAGCCTGAGCAAGAACTTTCTGGAAAGCTGCCGTATCCTCATCAATCTTCACTTTCTTGACTGGCTTCCGATACAGCACATTAACCTGCACATGCTCGGTTTTCTTAATTGCCGCAGCACGCGTAACTACATCGATCTCGGGAACATTGGCCAACTTATCTTCAGAGAGTTTTATCAACCAACCGACATCTTGCGTACGGTTTTTAATGGCCGCACGGAGACCACCGGTAGTAACGCCACCACGGATTGCGTCAAGCCGTGCAATTGTCGCAATTTTTATAGAAGCAGCCTTCGAAACACTTCTGCCGCGAGCATCACGAACTTCCAGGCCAGCTTTCTTATAGATCTTCTTTATTTCTTTACGGATAGCGCCATATGACTGATCTTCTTTGAGCGCGGTAAAAGACTTCAGTTGAGAGGCATTATGCCAATGTTTCTCGCTCGCATCTGGAGCCGACAGATCGAACCGCTCCCGTGCCAGAATCACAAAATGCATGTGCCAGCCTTTCTCACCAGACCGCCGGTTTTCATGAACAACGGCAAAGCTTCTCAAGTGAGGCTCTTTTGCAGCAAGTTTTGTTGCCAGGGCCTTTGCATCACGATAAAGATTAAGGCCATGATTCAAATCAATTCGAATAATCCAAGCATCAAGCCGAGATCCTTTATTCATTTTTCTTGAGCGCTTTGCCGCCGCAAATTCTTCTGGAATCTGACGGAGAACATCAGCAAATTCTGAATGCTTTGTGTGAAGAAGCTCAGAATTTTCGGTCATACCGTCAAACCCAAATGCATAAATCTTCAAGTCATTCTCTTCAACAGAATGACCCGGAAGAGCAGAGTCCGAGAGATAATTGAACTGATCTGCAAGCGAAAAAGTCTGCTTCACGTAGTGCTTCTGTACATGAAAAGAAATCGGCACTGACTCAGCCATAAAACACCTCAATCCATCAACAGTGCGCTATCGGTATCCATACCATTGCGCCGACGGCTTAGTGATTGGGTCCTCAGTGTTGCGGCACAACACGGACCTTGAACAGCGAAAACGGGAGCCGGTAGCGGAAAGAATCCGTTTGAGCGCGGAGCCTTCCCCGCGCCCAAACGGCCCATCCCAGCAAGAACGCTTGCTGGGATGCAGTTCTACGCGGGCTCGTATATTCCATATACGCTCCTTCGCGTAGAACTGAAGGGTACTGCAAGCAGTACCGGGTCGTCTTCTAAGCGCTCCCCCGTTTGGAGAGCTCAGTATCAGTACGACCCCAGCACCACCGGTAGGCGCACTAAAATGTTGTTTAATAACGTCCACTTCGCACTTTCAAGTTGTTGCCGTCTGTATTAATCAGCAGTTCCGACGCACTTTTTTGCCGTTTGAGCAGCTTTAGCAGCTTTAGCCGATGCCAAACGCCGTTTTTTCTCTGCTGAGACGAAGGTCTTAATCGCAGCGGTGTTATACGTATACGTCACCAGCTCACCGCGCTTATTAAAGAATTTGTCGCCATTTTCAATTTCGTATATCGTTATAGCCTCAGCAATCTGCTCGGCCGTCTCTCCATCTTCATGATTTTCCATGATCATCTCGCCATACACGGTCTGCAACACGCCAAGCTTTGTCAATTTGGCTTTGCGTTTGCCCCGTTCAGCTTTAAGATCAGCCGAAAGTTTATCCAAATCTTTCTTCCGATCAGCTTTAAACTCAGCCACAGCAGTCAACAGAGCTGACTTGCTCTTGAGCAACTTTTTGAACATGACCACTTTGAACTTCATCGGCAGACATGAAAGATACTCAACTGCATCTTCCAACTCGGTATCTCTCTCAACACCGAGAGAAGACTCAACCGATTTTGCAGCCTCTTGAATATCGGCCTCATTCTCAACACTCGCGATCTCAGCCATATCCTCCGGCAACTCTACTTTCTTAGAGAAATCACTTGATAGCTTCGGAATTACTGCTCTACTGCCATTGTTCGTTTCATTACCAGACATGCTCGTCTCGCTCCATATTAAGCTTTTAATTCCAAGCGCTTTACCAGTACCGGCAGCGTTACTGGGCACGGTCACTGCAAAGCAGTTCGATATTTAACAGATAGAAAAAAGCTTGAAGCTCGACGTCATTAGAATTCTTGAAATTAAAATAAGACGCACTGCAGTTAGTCAACATGACAACAGCGAAACATTTACAACGTCGCAATGTTCAACTAGATAAAAAAAACAAATGCTACTCGGAAAAGTAATTCTGAAGGACGCAGATAAAAAAGCCGGATGAAACGAGATAAAAAAGCCGGAGAGGCAGCCTGTCTCATAACCAATTTTTTCTTGTCAATCTCACGAGATCCAATTAATGGTGGTGGTACAATGTTGCAAAAGAAACCTTGAGTGAGGGAGCCGGTGACAGAAATCGAGAGCAATTTCGGCCGCTATCTCTATTGAGCTATTGAGGTGCAATGCCAGATTCAGCCATTACCTTTACAAGTGTCAGCCGCCGCTTTCTCGAGATCCATGAAGCGGCTGGTGTATGGAAAACTCCTGATACTGCCAGCGCGTACCGCGCAGCATTCTCTTTGTTCAAAGAATTGGTCGGTGATCGACCTGTCAACAGCTATACATCAGAGGATGCGCTTAAGTTTCGTGAGCGCTTGCAAGAACTCCCAACCGGCTGGAAGAGAAACAAAGCGCTGCGTGATTTGCCGTTTGAAGATGCCAGAAAACTCGAGCCAAAGCTTTCAATGGCAGTTGTCCGGATCAGACTGCTGGCCGTGAATTCTCTGTTTGAATACGCAAAGACAAAAAAATTCTCGCAGATGAACATCTTCGAGAACTACCAAATCAAGTGAGCGACATCGCGATATTTAGAATGGTGGTTTACGATGGGAGGTCATTTTCAATTTCCTCCAGGATTTTCCAGTAGTTTACTGGTGACGAATTTCCATGTCACTGACCGCGCCGCTTCTTGGTTGTTTCCGCGCGGAGAATGAGTCGATTTGTTACAAATCATGAAATTGTCGTGACAGATACAGTGCTCGTTCACTGGAGCCGGAGTGAACGGAGGAACTGGTAAGTATCGCAGCACACAACTTCTAGAAAAATATCCGGAGCGTCAGGAACAATCTGTGTGAACTCTCCTGCAACTTCAAAAATTTAAGCTGAATGAGGGCTAGAAATGACCTTCGAAGTGCCTGCAGATATTCTGGCAAAAACTATAAAATGTGAACGTGATCATTCCTGCGCTGAACCTGGCCAACCCGGCGGCAAGCCTCTATGTGAGATGGACACAGCGTATGGCGAGAATTTATTGATGGTCACATCCAGTATCAGCAAGCCTTGTCCGTATCGGGTGTTCTTTGGATATGGGTACATTTGCGCATGCCCGACGCATTCCGCTATCCACAATAAAAGCAGTGATAAAGACGGTGATAAACCGTGAAATAAGCGGCTTGAACGATTGCTGCATTGAATTGCAACTATCACTGTGCTCTCTTGTCAGACGGCGACCACGCCGCTCTTTCTTGGCCACAAAAGACCGGCGCACTCTCTCGATGGTCGAGACAGAACTGGATGGTTTGAAGGAAGCGTAAGCCTATTATACTTCATCTGGTGATTTCTTAAGCCAGGACGATTCTTGCAATACCCACATATAGTATCTGATCAAGATGCTGAGAGAGAGCGGCTTTAGCGGTTAGCAACGGCGAGTCATTTTCAATTTCCGACAATATTTACCAGTAGTTTTACTGGTGACGACTTTTCAGAGCTCGAAGGCATAATTTCCATGTGACGGTTTGAGCCATGAATGCTAGGAGCGAGACAGAACAGCCGGAAGTTTCTCATCGCGCGGAAAAGATGGCCTTGTTTGATACAAACAGGTGCTCGATCACTGTGACGGAACAAGTTTTTTCAGAAGAGATTAAAGCTTAGGAATTTGAAAATCAATGGAACGGGACAGTCTGTAGTGTACTTCTATATGACACTGCACCTGAGAGCTTCTCAACTTGTTGATGTTCCTAGTTTCGAGCCAAAAAAGAGGACATCCATTGTCGTGAAATGGATTCGCCATGGAAGTGGGTTTGGTTGCACGGCATTTGGCAGCTATGTCAAGTGATCCAAGCATCTGATGATGCTGGTTGAAAAAGTAGCCGGAGAGGCTGGCGCGATTATGTCTGCTATACTTCTATATATGGCCATATCAGTCTCGAATGCAAGTTCCTGAATTTATTGAACTCGAAAAGTGTTAAGAAAAAAATTCTTAACACTTCTTGCCATGAGGCACCGACAACAGCCGTAATGCGACGGTGCTATTTACGTTGAATTGATGCTGGTTGTGACCAGTGACAGAAGCGGAGCATTAATTTTTTGTCAATTTTTCTGAAAATTTCCCAGCGGTCCTAATGCAGGTAAACCAAGAGACGGTATTCTCTGAGAAAATTTCTTTAAAAATTTTTCGGTATACTTGAGGCTTTCAAAGCTCAGTATAGTCCAAATCTTCGAAGCGCTTCTGTTGTTCGGTCTTATCTGTGACGCCTATATAGCACAGCGTGGTTTTGATATCTGAGTGATTGAAGTCGTGCATCAGCGACTCAAGGTCCACGCCTTTGATGCGAAATTGGAAAAAGCCATACGTTTTTCGCAGCGTATGTCCGGAAATTTTTCCAGGAACTCCAACGGCAGCACACCACTGCTGGACCATCCTTGAAAAGGTAACGCGCTTGAATTGGCCTCTCTGGCCGACGAACAATGGACTGTCCGGTCCAACTTTCGGATCGAGTTTCCGTTCCAATAGCAGCTTGGTCAGGATCAGTTTCGCGCTTTTGCTCATGAAAACTCGTCTGGGTTTTGTGGTCTTTTCTTCTATGATGATGCAGGAGCCCTTGCTGATGACCTCTTCGGCGTTTTTCACGGTGAGGTTGACAAGGTCGGAGCCGCGCAAATTTGTTGAGATGCCGGTCATGAACAATGCCTGGTCTCTTGGGTTGTCTTTGAGCCGATCGAGAATTTCGAGAATGTATTTGATGTCTCGGATCGGATCAGCGGCGTTGTATCTAAGACCATTGTATTTCTTAATTTTCTTTTTCATTGGGAGCTCCTGTGATTTGATTATTCATAGAGATTAACTATAGTGGCTCTATATAATACTCAGCAAAATTTGAGCTAAAGCAGTTCTCAGCCTGGCATCGCAACAAAAAGTTTACGCTATCTTCCCTTGCAGACGTGAATGCTGTGACAAGGCGGGTGGGCAATGTATCAGGCTGAGTTTCATTCAGAGCCACATTAACTATTGAGAAGCTCTCCACAGGTGATGACCGGAACGATTTCTGTGACGAGATTTGCTGATAAAATCCAAATTTTCGACAGGCAGTGATGCCTGTTCAGCCATCAGAAACCCGTCACAGATAATTTAAAGAATGACGAGGTCATACGTTGGATATATGATGAAGTTGCTGCTACGGTTTACGATTAGATTACAGATCGCTGAAAGTGATCGTAATTTTTGTTTGAGTTATACTACAAGCAATGAGAGACAGGGATGGCGATTCTGAATAACGCGGTATTGTTTCAACGTGTCGAGTATGAACAATTGAACTCTCGACAAAAAGAGAATTTCAATTTTCAGAAAGTAGCTGCCAAATTGGCTGACTACGGTTTTCATTGCATGAGGATAAGCGATGATTGGCAAGGCGCAGATTTCATAGCCTGTCACATCGACGGTAATACCTTCATGAAGGTTCAGCTCAAAGGT
>Ga0364909_10139_pt1 | contig 28356 bp, 24 predicted proteins | sample SorcelJu500001C3_3_FD_206966 | JGI IMG/M metagenome (GOLD analysis project Ga0364909, IMG submission 206966) | Enriched cells from Trout Bog Lake Hypolimnion, Wisconsin, USA - BchlTB.June25.5000.01.C3 | ecosystem: Environmental > Aquatic > Freshwater > Lake > Hypolimnion/Profundal zone | place... | reverse complement strand
CTGAATTATAATACGACAATGCCAAAATTCAGAGGGAAAGGTATCATGAACCACATGATGCGCTATGTTCTTATTGATCTTAGGGCTCAGGGATTCAAGAAGGCTTACGGCGTTGTCAATATTGAGAATTCACCGGCAATCAAAAGCATGGACAGATGTGGCTTCAGAGAATTCTCGAGAATAAAGGCCATTGGTCAGCTCAATAGAAAAATACGTTTGTGAGCAAGTTTTTTTGTATTTTAATAGGTAGTTAGAGGGAGGAAGTTACATTAATTATTGGCGGAGTTTGTATGGAGGGTGCGATATTGTTTACTTTTTTCCTTGGCTTTTTGATTTCGATTCTATTGCTTTATTTAACAACTGCAACGTTTTACTTGTTAGCGCTTGCAGTGTCATATTTTGTCATAAAGGAGCGAATGCCAGGACCTTCTCAGCCTATTAATTGTTTCGCTATCATCGTACCTGCTCATAATGAGGAGCTGTTAATCGGCAACCTTTGCCAAAGCCTTACTCAAATCGAATATCCAAAAGACAGATTCGTTATTCACATTGTCGCTGACAATTGTAACGATAGGACCGCTGATATTTGCCGTCAATATCCAGTGAGGATTTTAGAACGAAACGACCCTGATAATGCCGGAAAAGGACAAGCGCTTTCCTGGTCCTTGCAACAGTTTGATCTCGACGCTTTTGACGCGGTATTAATTGTTGATGCCGATAATTACGTTGATGCTCAAATCCTCTGTGAGCTGAACCAGCTTATTAATAATGGTGAAGTAGCCATTCAGTGCTACAACGCGGTTGGCAATCGCGATGACAGTTGGTTTACTGAATTATTGTTTGTTTCCAGGACAATCGGTAACGAGTTGTACCATGAGGCTAAGTATCGCTTAGGGCTTTCTTCATATCTCATGGGAAATGGACTATGTTTTCAGGCTGCTCTGCTTAAACAAAAAGGGTGGACCGCATTTTCCGCCGGCGAGGACTGGGAGTATTACGCTCAGCTAATAGAAGATGGCATCAAAATCGGCTTCGCCGCCAAGGCCAAAGTGTTCCACCAGGAGTCTCGCTCGCTCAATCAGGCCACTAGCCAACGATTGCGTTGGTCAAGCGGCCGATTCAAAATCGCCAGAACCTTAGGCTTGCGGCTTCTTGCAAAGGGCGTAAAAGAAAGGGCCTGGCAGGTTGCAGATGCATCCCTTCCTTTGATTTTCCCAAATTATTCCCTCCAAATCAACCTGACTGTGCTGGGGCTAGGCTTAGCTATTTTTCTGCCAGCGGGTGAACTGAAATCAATATTCTTCGTTGCGTTTGTCGTGTTACTGGGATGTCAAGGTCTTTTATTTGTATCAGGGTCCCTGATTGCCGGATCACCATTGAAAACTTTTAAAGCAGCGCTATTTGTTCCTTTCTTTTTAATTTGGAAAGCCGTCATAGACGTTCTCTGCATTAGCGGTTTATATCGTGGTAATAAATGGACAAGGACACGAAGACATTGATTTGTTAAATTTATAATAGTTAAAATTAATATGATATACTTTAAAAGTAAAAGAATTTTATGCTGGTTAATGTATAGCCTATTTGCCCAACACCTTCCCGGGAATTATACTCCATATGGTTTCATACATAAGCGGATCCGATATTTTTTTTGCAAGCCGTTATTCAAAAGCTTTGGTGTAAACGTTGATATAGGAAATAAAGTTACTTTTTTTAATTCCCGAGAGTGTACCATTGGATCCAATTCAGGTATAGGGGCATGGTCCTCCATTGGCACTGTTAAAATTGGCGATAATGTCATGATGGGCACGCATTGTTTAATCATCAGCCAAAACCATCGCTTTAATAATGTCGAAATTCCGATGTGTCAACAAGGTTTCCAGGAGGACAGGCCCGTTATAATCGATGATGATGTATGGATAGGCAGTCGGGTCATTATACTCCCAGGGGTAACAGTGCAGCGAGGTTCCATAATAGGCGCTGGAGCTGTTGTGACTAAAGATGTAAGGTCTTACAGTATTGTTGGTGGCAATCCGGCAAAAATAATTGGAACTCGCTGTGAATAAATTCAAGAAAACTAAAGTGCTGTTTGTAGCTAGCCAGTTGGGAGCAGGCGGTGCAGAGAGGATTATTCTCGATTTGGCGAATGGTCTAGATCCATTGCAGTTTGATGTCTATCTCGCGGCCTTTAATAGAGGTGTCCTGGAGCCAGCTTTCAGAAGGGTATGTAAAGAAATTATTTTTATAGAAAAAAAACAGGGCATTGACCTTAGCGCTATGCTGAAATTGTCAAATATCTTATCTCAATACAAAATAGATGTGGTTAATGCACACCACTATATGCCCTTTTTTTATAGTCTTTTGGGGACGAAAATACTGCATAATAGAAAGTTGATTTACACCGAACACTCGGTACCTGAAGTTGAAGGCATATATTCCAGCATCCACGGAAAGCTGTTTCGTTGGATGCTTTATCGCGTCAACAGAGTCGTCGGTGTCTCCACAGAGATAAGGGATGCACTTAGAAAAATGTACCCAATGCATACTAAAAAATTTGTTGCCATATTGAATGGCGTTAATATTGATAAGTTTTCCCGGCGCGAGCAACGGATGAATGTACGTGAACAATTTGGGTTTTCGCCGGAACATTTTGTAATTGGAACAGTGGCCAATTTCAGAGAAGTGAAAAATCATGCGTGCATTATCCGGGCTGCTGCTCGACTTAAGGAGGCCTACCCGCTAGTGCGGTTTCTATTTGTCGGAACGGGCTTCCCTGGCGATCTTGAAAATACGGAAAATACAATTCGTCAGATGATAAAGGCTTTTCAACTTGAAGACCGGGTGATTCTCGCTGGTTATCAAGACGACATCCCGTCAGTCTTGTCATCACTGGATGCTTTTTGTTTATCGTCTTTCTCAGAAGGTTTGCCGGTGAGCGTACTTGAGGCAATGGCAGCCAGGGTCCCCGTTATTGGCACCAATGTTGCAGGAATAAGAGAAGTCATCGATGACGGCAAAACAGGCTTGTTATTTGCAAATGATAATGATGACGAACTAGCTAGTTTGATAAAAAAGTTAACCGCCGGCACGTTATTTGCTCAAAAGATGATGGATGAAGCATATAGGTTCATCATCGAAAAGCATGCTTATCAAAAGTTCTATGGACGTTACGCTGCATTGTTTGATTCTTGATTATTCGTTTTAAATTTTGCGGCGAACAATGGACGACAGGTTTTAGGGGAGGTTGTTATCAAATTGTTGTTTGCAGTAGTAATGGTATTGCTAATTATACCCACGGCTTCTATGGGGCAAATCTTGCTATCAGGAAATTTTGACAACTTACCTGATTTCAATGTTGACCAGTACCCACCATCTCCATGGCCAGCGGATCTTGTCGCCACTAGGCCCAACATCTCGCTCTCTAGTGGTACAGGTTATTCAACAAATATATCACTTTCTATAGGGTGAAATAATGAAAAAATATTTTTATTTGTTACTTATACTACTTGCAATTGTAAGTAACGCTCAAGCTTATGTAGTAAAATCCGAAAATTTCGAATCTTGGTCTTACCCATGGAACAATGCTACTGATCCGCAAAATGGATGGGATGCGGGAAGCGATGCCTCATATGCGACACCCGTGACTCTTAACGGCGCCACGCATTATGCGTTCGAATTAGGTGCGGCAGGCACAGGGCGTGATGGTGTAGGTAAGGCTCTAATAGCCTGGAAGAATGGTACAGCCCATATGGGCAATCATATGTATCGAAGTTTGTATATATCGAAAGCAGTTACACCTAACACTCAGGTAATGTACATTCGGTGGTACATGAAGACCACGCCAAATATGGACTTTACCCACTTGGATGCTCAGAAGTTTTTTAGGTTTAATATTTCTGGGGGCAATGAGATGTATTTTGACATCAAACCAGGGACAAATGGAATATCTTGGTGTGGAAATTCTGCAGCCCCGGTCTTTGTTGATGATATGACTGGAGGATTTAACTGGCGGGATGGGAACTGGCATGCTCATCAGCTGATGTTCAATATTGCAACTAAGGCAATCTCTTATTGGATAGATGGAAATCAGACCTATAATGGCACGAACCTAACAACAAATATCCCAACGACATCATATTTTGGTGATGGTCCTGATGCATATGGCCAATACCAATTCTTACAGCACTTCCCCCTAGGTAACTCCGAAACAACAGACACTTTCCCTTCAGGGGCTTGGCTCTCGATTTCCTATGATGATGTGGTTCTTGCGACCACAAAAGCAGAAACTGACCCCACTGGCGTTGCCGCAGGCAGTGGCAGTAGCGGGGACACCATTGCGCCTGTACTCTCCAACGGTACCCCAACCGGAGCGCTGGCATCAGGAACCAAGCAAACGGCTATCACCGTAACCACCAATGAAAATGCTACCTGTAGATACTCGTCCACTGCGGGCACAGCGTACACAAGCATGGCTAATAATTTTTCAACAACGGGTGGCACAAGCCATAGCACGACTATTAGCGGACTGTCCGATGGTGGCAGCTATACCCAATACGTCAGATGCATCGACGGTTCGGGGAACGCTGACACGATCGATTACTCCGTATCATGGTCAGTTGCGTCTGCTGGCGGTGGTGGCTCCACTCCGCCTGCTGGCGGTGGTAGTTCCACTCCTATAATGTCGGAATCGTTCGAGTCTGCCATAAACAACAACAGAGGTTGGATTGACGGCTCGATGACAGATATCGTCTCTGGCGGCCAGTCTGGCAACGCTCTCCGTTGGACATGGGCGGCAGGGGCTACTCAGCCAACCGGCTCTAATACGGTTCGATATGATCTGGGTGCGGATTATCAGCAACTTTTTGTCAGGTACTATGTTAAATTTGACTCTGCTTGGCGGGGATCAGGGCAAACATACCATCCCCACTATTTGCAAATTTTGAGTAATCAGGATGTGTCAGCTGATCCATATGGGCCAACTGCAAACAATTACCTAGCCCTGTACATTGAGGCCATAGCCGATACCGCATCACCTTATACTGTGCGCCCAAGTTTTGCTTTTCAGGACGAGAAACGAGTAAACACTTCAGGCGGATCTCTACCCAATAACCTGCGAGCGACAACCGAAAACCGCAGCACGGGTTACTGCAACCAGTCCATTCCTTCTGGATTCACGCTAGGGGCATGTTATGCAGATACAACCTACTACAGTGCCGATGTCCTCACCGCAAGCAGTGCCTCTATCGCCAAGGGACAATGGGTTCAGGTTGATACCTGGATCAAGATGAACTCGATTGTTGGCGGGATTGGTCAACAGGACGGCGTAATGCAAATGTGGATCAATGGCAACTTGGTTATGAATCAGAGCAATATTCAATGGAAGACAAACCAAAATCCCACACTCGCTTTCCGTCAGGTCGTCCTTGCCCCATGGATAGGAGACGGTAGCCCCATCAACAGCAACACAATGTATTTCGATGAGTTGACCGTCTACGGCACCAATCAACGGCAAACTGTAACCCCCACGTCTGCTCCGGCTCCCGTTGGAGTGCTCATTAAGTAACCCTATTAATCTGCATAAAAAATCAAATCCGACCTTGCTCCTTTGCATGGTCGGATTTATTTTTTTTAAGGCTGTGGATTCATTTTTACGAACAGGATGCTATTAATTCCCTATGAAAGAGGAGTGGAATGTCAGGAATTAAAATCTTAACTGATATTGAAATACCACAAAGCCCGGAATGGGGTAATAGCACAGATTTCCTGTATCCTTTTGAAAAAAGACGGAGTTTGGCAAATGGATTTTGGCTGCTGCTGAAATTGAGCAGAGATTACGATGTGGTAATTACTTCGGATATTAAACTTGCACAGCTTTTTGGTTTGTTGAAAACCTTGCTGCGTTGGAAAAGGCCAAAGCAGATAATCTTGGAATTAATGTTGGATGAAGTTGCGAATGATTTCTTGTGGAAAATAAAGATATTTATTCAGCGATTATGTTTTGCCTCTGTTGAAAGAATTTTTGTCTCCTCAAATGGTGAAATAATAGCTTATTCTAAGCGGTTAAGGCTTCCTGAGTCGAGATTTCACTTTTTACCATTTCACACCTGCGTGACCGAACCAAGATTAGTGGAAGGAACCGGCTATATTCTCAGCGCCGGACGAACTGATCGAGATTACGGCACGTTGGCAGCGGCGGTTGAAGGTCTGGATGTCAAGGTTATTGTGGTAAGTGATGCGTCTAATGTACAAGGCGTCCATTTTCCTGCAAATGTAGAAGTGTACTGTGATATCCCTTACGAGAGGTACCTGGAACTGTTGTATAATTGTAGCTTGGTTGTCGTTCCTTTAAAAGAACGAGTGAAATCGACAGGTCAGGTTGTATTCCTGGAAGCAATGGCACTGGGGAAACCGGTTGTTGCAACGTTGGTGACCGGAACAGAGGATTATATTAAGCCTGGAGCGACAGGTATCCTTGTGCCGCCTGGAGACAGCGATGCTCTTAAAGATGCTATTATGAAATTTATCAAAGGTGATCCGATATACGATGTGTTAGCGAGGTACGCTTTGCAACAAATAATAGAAAAACACACGTTTGCACACTACACTAATATTCTCTTAGAAGAGGCTAACAATATCGCCAGAACATAAGGATGCTTCGATGTAAGGACTCTATAAAAAATTATATCAGTACGAAGCGTTATCAAGAGATGTCCGCCAACCACTTGGGGGGTAAAGTGCTTGTGAATGGCGCTAGCAAGAACAAAAGAACAGGACTTCATATGGGAAACTTTACCGGAAATTATCCGAAACTGATAATATATTCAGTGTTCCCTGTATGATATTATCAAATTGACTAATTCTACGATACTACTCCAGTAAATGAAAAAAAAAATCGTTATAATTGGAGGCGGTCTTGCTGGATCATTGCTTTGCAATGAACTCGTGAAAAATCATAATGTCACTCTGCTCGAAATCGGAGGGAGAAATTCCCTGCAATTTCCAAAGATTCATTTCATCAATAAAAGATTAGCCGAAGTAAATACCTTCTGTTTTGGTGGTGGCGGAACAACCAATCTTTGGCACAATGGATTGATACCTATTCGTGGCGAGGATATTATTAATTCAGAATTCCGAGAAGTTCTGGCCGATGCCCGCTCCTTCATGGACCAGACCGCTTCGGCACTTTTTTTTGGAAAAAAATCCTATACAGCTGAACATCAGGAACTTGTTGCCAAAGTTAACTTACTCTCTCATACCTTTACCTCTTTCCCCCACGGTATCGATTGTCTGCTCTACCCCAAAAAATTCAAAAGCTTGACAGTCTCCAATGCAGTCGAAGGCATCTATGATGTTGAGAACATAGAATTCAAATGTGACGAAACCGGGGTGAAAACCGTCAATTACACCGTAAATGGCCAAAAACGTTTCACTGATTGCGATATTGTCATTATTTCTGCTGGCACGATGGGGACACCAAAAATTTTGCAAAAGCTCATTACAGCGAAAGGGGCAACTTTTGAAAAGTTGGGCGTGGGTTTTATCGATCACCCCATGGGTTTTGTTGGCAAGGTTAAATTTAAGAAGGAAGTATCGTCTGCTATCAAAAAATTCACCTCATGTGATCAAGGTGACTATGTCAGTCAAAACGCTGTGCGCATTAAAAGTGTTTGCGGGAACTATACCGCCTGTGCCTATTTCCGACCGGCATTGACTATGGACAATAGCCTGGCGGTGTACAAGTATAAGTCCGCTTTAGGCGCTAGCAATGGTATGGCCCGGTTCAAGAATATTTTTTCTCTCAAATTGTTTCATCCCGATATTGTAGCGGAAATATTTGCTCACCTCTTTGGCGTCACACTTCCTAGTAGGACCTATAACATCCTCTTTATAGCTGAACAGAAACGAGGGCTTAATCGTGTTTATTATGACGGGGACCAACTCATGGTCGACTGGGCCATTTCTCCAGAAGAAATCAAGATGTATAGGGGGATGCTGAAAAGTTTAAAAAAAATGTTGATCAACCTTGCTGAAGAAATCAATATTAACACGGAAATTAATGAAGACTGGCTGTGGTCTCAAGCCCACCATTCCTGTACAACCCCTCTTGGTGATTCTGAAAATGATCTTGTTGATAAAGATCTTAAATTGAAATTTTTAGATAACGTATTCGTCTGTGATGGATCAGTCGTTCAGGAGCATTCTTACGCCAATACAGGCCTTACCATTGGACAACTTGCTTTCCGTTTAGCAGAAAGGATTAATAATGCCTGCTAAGGGTAATGTATTGATCACCGGTGCCAGTGGTTTTTTAGGATCAAGAACTGCAAAAATATTGGACGAGCGAGGTTTTGCTGTGCGCGCTTTGGTTCGCAAGACTTCGCATACTGATGACCTTAATTTTCCAGGAATCGAACTTGTTTATGGGGATGTTACAGATGCCGAATCAATGATTCCTGCTTTTGAAGGGATCAACTATGTTATTCACGCGGCTGCAGGCAACAGGGGGACTGAAGAAGAGATTCTCCGCGCAACGGTAAACGGTACTCGCAATATTCTCGACCTTTGTGCATCCAACCCGATCAAGAAACTCGTCTATATCAGTTCCTGTTCGGTGTATGGCGTTGCCGAGTGTGCAACAGGACAGGTCGTTGATGAAAGTAGTTTGCTCGAGAGCTTTCCGGAACGTCGGGGTTTGTATTCCTTGGCAAAATTGAAGGCCGAGATGCTTGTTACTGCATTCATGGCATTGAATAAAGCGCCGACGGTCTGTCTGCGACCGGGGACAATTTATGGCCCTCGAGGGGAAAATTACACCCCCTTGGTGGGATTCTCCATTGGCAACAAGGTGTTTGCGGTGATAGGCAATGGTGAGATGGTTTTGCCCTTAATCTACATAGATAATCTTGTTGAGGCGATATTGGTCGCGATGACAGATGCGAAGAGTTCCGGCCAGGTATACAATGTCGTTGATTCGCAACAAGTGTATAAGAAACAGTACATGGAAACTTTCATACAGAAGCTTTACCCTCAGTCCTGGTGCTTGTATGTGCCTCTTCACCTCTTGTCTGCTGTTGTAGGCATACAAGAAAAATTATTCGGACTCCTAAGGATTAAACCACTTCTCACGGGCTATCGTCTGGCCTCATCTCAGAATCCTGTAGTCTATAATGCTTCAAAAATTAGCAAAGACCTTGGCTGGCAGCCACTCATCACCTTTGAAGAGGCTGCCCAAAGAATAGTCACTTCCCAACAAATCACAGCATAAGGTAATATATGTGCGGTATCTTTGGTATCGTCGTTCCGGGTGTCGATCAGTCTTTTCTGGAAAAGGCGACCAGCACCATTTCTCATCGTGGGCCGGATGACGCCGGGTATTATCGTGACAACCACGTCGGGCTTGGGCATCGGCGCCTGAGCATCATTGATCTTTCCGGCGGACATCAGCCGATATATAATGAAGATCACACTCTGGTGCTCGTTTTCAATGGGGAGATTTTCAACTATCAGGAATTAATGGAGCAACTTATAGCCAAGGGGCACAGTTTCGCGTCTCGAAGCGATACCGAGACCATTATTCATGCCTATGAGGAATGGGGAGAAGACTGCGTTACCAGACTGCGCGGGATGTTCGTATTCGCCATCTGGGACGTGAAGCAACGAGCCCTTTACCTAGCGAGGGACCGGGCCGGAATTAAACCGCTTTTTTACAGCACTGCGGGCAAGGGATTTTCTTTTGCCTCAGAAATGAAAGCCATTCTGGCCGATGATGAATGTCCCCGGGAAATCGATGAACTGGCCTTGACCAGTTATTTCAACCTCTCATACATACCTGGTGAATTAACTATTTACCGAGGTATCCGAAAATTGCTTCCTGGGCATACGCTGACTCTAAGAGAGGGGAAAGTTACAATCAGAAAATATTGGGATCTTCATATTTGCCCTGTTCAAGGTAAGAGTGAGGACTATTTTATATCCGGGTTCATGGAACTGCTGCAGGAAGCGGTCAAAATTCGCCTGATGAGTGAGGTCCCTCTGGGCGCTTTCTTGAGCGGCGGCATTGATTCCAGTGCTGTGGTTGCGCTCATGAGCCATGCATCGATTTCCCCGGTTAACACTTTTTGCATGGGATTCGGCGGTGATGTTGGCGGGTATCTTGATGAACGGATTTATGCTCGCATGGTGGCAAAGCGTTATGGCACGCGGCATCAAGAGTTTGAGGTAAACCCCGAGGTCGAGGGAATTGTTGAAACGATTGTGCGCGCGTTTGATGAACCTTTCGCGGACGATTCCGCCATTCCATCCTATTTTGTCTGCAAGATCGCCCGCCAAAATGTCACTGTCGCCCTGTCTGGCTTAGGAGGCGACGAGGTGTTTGCCGGTTATGAAAGGTATCTCGGGTTTGCTTTGAGCAGTCAGTACAACCGCCTCCCCTCCTTTATTCGGGAGGGCTTGGTGAGGCCTCTGGTGGAAAGGCTGCCGGAAAGAGCAGACGGTCATTATACTATCAATCACCTGAAACGGTTTGTGCGAGGTGCCAGTCTTGCGCCAGACGATCGTTATTTTGGATTCCTGACTAAACTCAACCCCGCTTTGCGGATTGGCTTTTTTAATGATCAGGCGCGATTTGCCGATCATTTCGAGAATTGCCGAGAACTCGTCCTCGCCCATTTCAATTCAACGAATGTCGAGGGCAAGGCAGATTCCCTTGACCGTGCTTTATATTGTGATTTCAAAACCTATTTACCTGAAGATATTCTTGCGGTTACCGATCGCCTGAGCATGCATCATGCCCTTGAAGTCAGGGTTCCCTTCCTTGATCATAAATTTCTTGAATTCTGTGCGGGTATTCCAGTGGAAATGAAGCTAAAGGGACTGAAGAAAAAGTATTTGCTTAAATCCGCTGTCTCAAAGTATCTCCCCAAAGAAGTGATGAGCCATCGCAAACAAGGTTTTGTTGGGCCGATGACGCGCTGGTTAAAAAACGAACTGAAACCTTTTGTTATTGAAACCCTTTCGGAAAAAAACCTTCGGAAACATGATTTTCTTAATCCTTCAACGGTTCGACGGGTGTTGGACGAGCATTTTTCGGGAAGAGAAATTCACGACACGCTCATCTGGTCAATGGTGATTTTCCAAAGCTGGTTCAATGTGTACATGGACAAGAGGGGATAGGTGTAATGGAGATTATTTTTTTTATATGCCTATTCATGACACTTTACCCTTACATCATTTTTCCCTTGATAGTTGTCGGTTGGTCCCGAATCAGGGGCAGGAATTGGCAGCAAGGAGAGGGAACACCTTTTATATCTTTGATTATTTCAGTTTACAACGAAGAAGGTGTGATCCGTGAGAAGATCGAAAATGCCCTTGCACTGGATTATCCTGGAGACATGCTGGAAGTAATGATTGTTTCCGACGGTTCTACGGACAGGACCAACCAGATTGTGTCATCTTTTGCCGACAAGAGGGTAACACTTAAGACGTATGAGCGGGCCGGCAAGACAGCTTGCTTGAATCGTGCTGTTGCTGATGCAAAAGGGGAAGTTTTAGTCTTCACTGATGCCAATTCCATGTTCCCCACTCAGGCACTGGGTAAAATCGCCCGTAATTTTTCAGATTTGGAAATAGGCCTAGTTACGGGTTGGACAAAGTACCGGAGACCAAATTCCGAAGACGAGGAAGCCCCCGGAGTTTATGCACATTTGGAGAGAATTATCAAAGAGGGGGAAAGTCTTCTTTCATCGTGTGTGGGGGCCGATGGAGCGATATTCGCTATTCGCAAAGCGTTGTATCTTAACCTTGAAGATTACGACATTAATGATTTCGTTATTCCGCTCCATGTTCTAGGGCAAAGCCGCCGGGTAGTTCTCGATCCAGAAGTGTACTGCCTGGAAGAGCCTTCGGATGGGGCAAAGGGAGAATTTCGCCGACAGGCAAGAATAACCAATCGTACTCTTGGCGCCATTCGGAGAAACTTACAATTTTTAAATCCATTGCATTTTGGGTCTTTTTCTTTTTTCCTCCTTTCTCATAAGGTTTTGCGTTTCCTGGTGCCCTTTTTCGCAGTGGGAATTTTTTTGACCAGCTTGGCGCTGCTTCGAACTTCTTCATTTTATCTCATTATATTTGTGTCACTTTGCTTTTTCGTCTTGGTTGGTATGGTAGGATTGTTAGGACTGGCCCGGTCAAGGGTGGCCAATCTGAGTGCTACTTTTCTTTTAACAAACCTAGCACAAATGGTTGGATGGTTCAGGTTTGCAACAGGCCGAACTGATACACTTTGGACCCCTCAACGCTGATATCCTGGTTATCGCCACTGCGTCGTTTGCTGCTGACCACTATAACCGGTTTGCTGATTTTCACCGGAACGACGATAAGTATCTTTCGTTTGTTGGAAACTTTTCTTGTTATTGAAAAATCCGTAATCAGAGCCGATGCTCTGGTGGTAATGGCTGGCAGCCAGTGTCAAAGACTTCCGGCAACCGTTCGCCTGTACAAGCAAGGCATTGCTCCTAAAATATTATTGACCAACGATGGTACTCGCGGCCCTTGGTCCCAAACGCATCGGCGGAACTTATTGCAAGTAGAATGGGCCAGAGAGTATCTGGTGCAAGAAGGGGTGCCGTCAGGGGCCATCGAAATTTTGAACTACACCTCAAGTGGCAGTGTCTTTGACGCCATAAATACTCGTGATCGAGTAGTTATCGATAGTACTATTCGCAGTCTGCTGGTCGTGACTTCCGACTATCACACGAGAAGAACTCTTTGGATATTTCAAAGGGTGTTTGAAGGAAAACCGATTCAGATAGGTATCTACCCAGTTATCGACAAAAATTCAAAAGGCTACGGCCAAAGATTCTTCATTTTAGCCTATGAATTTACAAAACTGACCTACTATAAAATGAAATATGGCCTTTTCCCAATCCAAAGTGGAACAGTTATTAAGTCGATCTTGAGCAATCTTTCAAGGAACAATACAATTTACACTAGGCAGGCCAAAATATTTGCCGTGTCATTTTCTAACCCAGGAGAACAGGCCCAAAAAACACAACAGCTCCCTCTTTTTATTGAGGCTGATACGGATATTGTGCCCTGCCCTACATGGCCGAAGCCCCATGCGCATGCGAAAGAACTAACTCCACCTGAGACGGCTGTCCGGAGTACTAATCATTCCCACTAACTTCTTCTGGCCAATATTTTGGCAAAAGATCCAATACCTCCGAAGCAAATTTTGCGAGTCTTTCCTTTGTCAGGGAAACATCCTGTTCCTTAGTCAAGGATGAAATTTGCAAGTATGCCCCATCGTTACGATTGTATAACAACCTCCCCGTAAACCTCTGTAAATTCTGCTCAATACCAGTAGAAAGGACCTTTGTGCCTGCGGATTGATACCAATGAAGCATTATATTATAATTGTCATCCTTCCTTGCAGTTATCATATTTAAGTCAGCACCCTGGAGCTTATAATTTGGTCTGAGAACGATTGTCGTGTTTTCAACAATTCCCCAACCGGCTCCAGGCAAACAACCATAGGGATTATGTCCTGTACGCCCTCCCTTCGCGGTCCCGTAATATCCGACATATAAATCTATCTGGTCTCCTTGCGGCGAGCGATAGTGCCGATAAACATGCCGGTCAGCCTTAAGTTCATCATACACCCCTTGTGAAAAGGAGTCCTCTTGTCCCTGATATTCAGCAATATGCATCGGCAGGTTCTCAAGATTCGTATGTCGAACAATCGGCATCCCACGTGCATTTATTTTGAGAACCAACGCAAGGGTCAAGCTGAGCATTAAAGCTGCGAAAACAAAGTTCTTCCACTGCATCATAAAACACCCATCATGCTTTAGATTGACGAGTCAAGTCAAGAAGCTTGAAAAGAAAAACCATGACCGCTAATCCGAAGACAAAAACCGCTAACCCTGAAAAATCATGCAAAAAACCCAAGGCCACCTTGGCACCAAAAAAATGAGCAAGTATACCTGTGCCGCTAATTCTCAATACATTGGCTAACATGGCAACGGGGACAGCGCAAAGAACAAGGATAAATTTATATCGCCAATTGTTGTGATTAGCCAGGTAAGCCAAGAGAACACTCAGCATGGTGAGAGCGACGATAGAACGAATGCCACTGCATGCCTCGGCCACTTCGAGCTGAGCTTGCGAGAAATACAGCATATTTCCTTCACGATAGACGGGGATGGAAAACAAACTGATAACCCAGGTTGATATCTTGGTCGCCTGCAACTGCAAGGGGAACGATACAAGGTTAAGCAAGGCCTCCGGTACGGGTACCATGAAAAATAAAAACCCCAAGGGAAACGCAAGCACTCGCAGACAGGGCCAGCCAAAGCAGTTCCAGACTAGGGCAATGAGAGAACCAACGATCATCAGCCTAGACACAAATGCTAAGCCGCCAATACAGCTAAGCAGGTAAAGAGTCAGGCATAGTACTAGAAATGCACCGCCCCAGGCAGAACCGCTGATCTCAACCCCTGCGAGTTCCCGTCGTTTTGTCCATCCCAAATATAAAGAGATAATCGGCACCAATACAGCGTGTGAATTGTCTGAATGGTTAAGCCAAATATTGACCATTGCTGGGACAACCGGTGCGAAAACTAAAAGCCAGAGTGCCGCCAACGAGGATATTTGAAATATAATTTTAAAATTCAAGCTATTGCCTCTTCCCTTCTCCTTCGTCAACCAACAAATTAATAATCAGTTCACGATCGCGAGGAGTGATAAAGTCGTGAACGGGCAGAGTCAACAATTCTTGAGCTGCCCGCCGGGCTCGGGGAAAATCTTGTCCATCAAACTGAGCCTCAATCTCTAAGATGCTGTGTATCGTATTGGGGTAGGTTCGGGCGAGTCCCAAACCCAACCGTGCGCTTTGCCCTAATATCAGCTCGACAATTCTGCTGTTACCAATGTGCAGAGGAAATCTCAGCAAATCGGGGAGCAGCTGTTTCCCTGACCCTTTTTTCACCAAATGGTTCTGCAGATTTTCATACCAGAATTTAATATTAACCTGACGCTGACTTCTGAACTTAGATAATTTGTTCCGCACATCTCGAATCAACCCGGCTTGAAAGATGCTCAACTTGCACATTTGAAAATTAGGATCAAAACGTGTTTCACCCAATCGGAGGAACGGTATGGCGCTGGGAAGCCAAAAGAACTTAGGCCGCAACAGAAAAAGGAGAGCCAGTGCATAGAAAAACTGATTGACAATCCTCATGGCGCTACAGCTAGGCAATCGCTCCACAAGAGTATGCAGACACGCCCCCAATTTTTGATTATCAGTGACAATTACCCCCCCCCTCTACCGCAGTCAGAGCCTTTCCCCGGCCAAGACTGAAAAATCCGACATCTCCCTGGGTGCCCAACTTCCTCCCCTCCCATTCCCCGCCCATTGCCTGAGCCGCATCTTCAACTATGGTAATGTCAGAATCTTGCCTCATCCTCCTAATTCTCTCAACGTCGGAGGGAAGGCCGAAGAGGTGAACAGACATGACACAGAGGAGACGTGGATTTTTTAATTTTTCTTCTAGGAGATCGAAATCATAATCCAGCGTTTTTAGATCTATGTCGCAAAGTTGTATTTGCAGTCCTGCGCGGACAATTGCGGAGGGGACTGAATAACAGGCAAAAGCAGGCAATAACACCTGGTCACGATCAGGATGGAGTTCCTTCAGGCCCATCAGAATGAGAGTTAAGGCAGCCTTTCCCGAAGAGACGAGAAAACAATGTTCTTTATCGAAGAATTCTCGTAATTCTTGCCTTAATCCTTCTACTTGCCGCGATCCGAAAATTATCCCCTTTACTCCTGAGAGTAAATCACTGGGTAAAAGTGGAGCCGCTGCGGGAGGTAAGGTTCGACCGATCCGCATACGGTCAGAGGCTTATGTATTTTCTCATATGTGGCCCCAGACTGTTAGCCACAGGCAGAGGTATTTTGCGCCACATGCTGGATACCAGTTCCCTCATCCCCGAATACCGAGAGACATGAACATGGCTCTCGTGTACCTCTCTATTTGTGTACCAAGTAAGTGGCTCAGATACGGCCCCCCATTGTTTCTTGAACATATATGAACCCTCATCTTTTGTGGAACGCCCAAAATCAAAAATATTAAAACCATTATCAGCACTGAACTTTAAAAAATTCCAATAGAGCAACATATTGGGGCCGAGATGATTATAAGCACGCAAGGTGGATGCCCATGGGATCGACACGCTATGCCTTCCTAACAGGATGATCCCCATACCCACAGGTTTTTCTTCAAAGATTGCCAATCCAACTTTTACCCTTTGTGAGTAATGTGTCAGCACATTCTTGAACCAGTTTTCAGCATGAACCGGAGAGCCCAGCTCGTGCATATTCCTGGAAAAAACAGAGTAAATTTTGTTGAGTTCTTCTAAGCCGCTCCAGCAAAAAGTGATGTTGTTTTTCTCAGCTTTACGGATTTGACTTCGAAGTTTGGACTTAAAACCGGAGAATAATTCATTAGAGGAAGGAGGGAGATCCAGCAACATCCTGACCTTTCCCGTTATCTCTGCATGAAAAAAAACATCTTTCAACTCAGTCTTTTTCAAAGACCCACGCAGTTGCATTTTTTTAACTTGCAACATTCTTTGCAACTTGAGTGCTTCTATTAGCAGAGCATCCTGTATCTGTTCGTTATCACATAGACAATTGCCCACATCACAATAGGGCAGGGACGACAACTCATTGACAATACCGGGCAACCTAATATGGACAAGCGGCAGAACACCTGCAAAAAGGCCATTTTTTTCGGCATAGAGATAATAGCAACGGTGTCCATATGATTCTGTAACAGCACTATTCCATGCAAAAAGATGATATGGAGTGGCTTCAGGATGGTTCAACACATAAGTATCCCATCGTTGCCCATCCTTAGAAGCAGCGACACGAATAAAAAAATTGCTATTGGTTGACGACGGCATGCAACGTATACCTAATGTATGTAGAAATACTGGTTACCCATACACTTCATCTTGGATTTTGCATGCCTTCTAACGGTATTCCATGCTAGCGATTGCAAAACAACTGCGAGCAGCAGACTATCCACCTGAAAGGCGGAGCTACAAAACCTATACAGTAACCAAAAAAATACTAATAGCCTGGTATAGGCCCGAACTGGAAATGCTGAAGCAAGAGAGTTAAACGATCTTCAGTTTTTTCCAAGTTGTTATAGTGACGAAAACGAGACTTCCAACCGGCGTGGGGAATCCGGGGTTGGTCCGGATCGATTTCCCAAGGATGCAGATAAAAAACGAAGGGTTTTTGCTCTAGCTTGTTTATCGACCGCAAGGCCATTTTGGTGAACCAATAAGGGAAAATACGGAAATAGCCACCTCCGGCAACTGGAATCTTTCGGCCCAATAACAAAGCAGTAGAAATTGGGTACTCCTTCAGATTGTTTTCTGGCAGCTTATATTCAAAACGCGGGGCGTCAGGAATTCCATAGTTATCGTGAAAAATAGGAAAGATAGACGAATCCCATCTGAATCCAAGTTCCTCTAAAATATCCAATGCCCAAAGCGACTTTTTCGTAATTGAATAGGTGGGAGCCCGATAACCGGTTACTGCTCTACCGGTTATATCTTCCAAAATGTTTTTAGCCTTTTTCGTGTCCTCCCGGAACTCTTCAGGATTTAAATCGTAAATCTTCTGATGCAGGTAGCTATGGCAGCCTATCTCATGCCCACGGTCCACTATCTCCCTTACCATATTCGGGTAGCGTTCAGCTGTCCAACCGACAATAAAAAAAGTGCCCTTCACTTCATACTCTTCTAGAAGTGCAAGAATTTTTCCAGTGTTTCGCTCAACCCGCGATACATAACCATCCCAAGCAGAGGGATGGATCAACTTTTCAAAAGCAGAAACCTGGAAATAGTCTTCGACATCAATGGTAAGGTAGTTAATGATCGGGTTCATGAAAAAAATTTGAGTAAACTAACAAAGAGTTTCTTGACCCATTTTTCGAAGCCAGACTTAACCATTAAAATGGTATCCTCTCCAACAAGAGGCAAGCAATTCATATAGCATTGTGCCCTCTCCCGTTGCCATAATACTCAAACCCGATTGATTGCATTTTGTGCGGTTCATACACATTGCGCAAATCGACGAAAATGGGCTTTTTCATCTCGTTCATTATTCGTTTTAAATCTAATGCCCGATATTGGTTCCATTCCGTCATCAGGACTATAGCATCGGCTCCGACGCAAACTTCATAAGGGTTGTCGACATAAACAACCGCATCAGGGAGCAATTTTGCAGCTTCCTGCATACCTTGCGGGTCGTGTGCAACTATTTTTGCCCCCTTTTCTATTAATGCCGGGAGGATGGTAAGAGCGGGTGATTCGCGCATATCATCGGTTTCTGGCTTGAATGTGAGGCCAAGCACTCCAATTGTCTTACCGGCTTCGCTGCCGCCTAATGCATCCCGGATTTTCTTCACCATCCGTGCCTTCTGAGCGGCGTTGACCTCCACCGCGGCCTCCACAATGCGGGCACTGACCCCGTGCTCCTGCACGGTACGGAGAAGCGCAACCGTATCTTTGGGGAAACAGGAACCACCGTAACCAGGTCCGGGGTGGAGAAACTTTTTCCCTATCCTGCCATCCAGCCCTATGCCTTTGGCCAAAGCGATAGCATCAGCCCCCACTGCTTCGCAGATATTAGCCATCTCATTGATAAAACTAATTTTAACCGCCAGAAAAGCGTTGGCTGCATACTTAATCAGTTCAGCGGTTTCAATACTGGTGACTACGATAGGGGTCTCAATGAGGTACAGCGCATTATATATCTCGCGCAAAACCGTCGCTGCCTTTTCGTTTTCCACGCCGATGACCACCCGATCCGGTCGCATGAAATCGCTTATAGCCGCGCCTTCCCTTAAAAACTCGGGATTCGAGGCCATATCGAAATCCGCGGTGGGATTGGTTTCCCCAATAATGCGCGAAACCTGGCGGGCAGTGCCAACCGGCACCGTGCTCTTATCGACCACTACCGTGTAACCGGTAAGATACGGGGCCAGGTCTCGGGCGGCATCGTAGAGATAGCTGAGATCGGCATATCCGTCGCCGCGCCGACTCGAGGGGGTACCTACGGCGATAAAGACAGCCTCGGCCCCCGGGACCGCCTTGCTGAGGTCGGTGGTGAAACGGAGTCGACCACTGGCTACGTTTTTGACGACCAATTCGGCCAGACCGGGTTCGTAGATAGGTATCTGCCCCTGACACAGGGTGCTGATCTTGGCTGCATCTTTGTCGACGCAGATGACCTCATGGCCGAACTCGGAGAGGCAGGTGCCACTGACGATTCCAACATAACCTGTTCCAATTATAGCAATTTTCATAAATAATATTCCTGATACCACTCGACAAACCGTGAGAGTCCGACCTCGATCGGAGTTGACGGCCGAAAACCAACGTCTGCCACCAAATCGTCTATATTGGCATAGGTTTCCTGCACATCACCATCCTGCATGGGTAAAAAATTTTTAACAGCCTTCCTGCCAAGACAATCTTCCAGCACCTCAATAAAGTACATCAGCTTTTCCTGCTTGTTGTTGCCTATATTATAAATGCGATAGGGCGCCCAGCTGGTGGCAGTGTCTGGCCGACTTTTATCCCAGGTGGGGTTCGGAGCGGGCGGTTTCTCGATGACCCGCGCCACGCCTTCGACAATGTCATCAATATAGGTGAAATCACGCGCCATATTGCCGTTGTTGAAAACATTTATTGCTTCCCCGGCGAGAATCGCCTTGGTGAAGAGGAAATAGGCCATATCCGGTCGCCCCCAGGGGCCATACACTGTAAAGAAACGGAGACCTGTTGTTCTCAGCCCATACAGGTGGCTGTAGGCATGGGCCATCATCTCGTTGGATTTCTTGGTGGCCGCGTAGAGCGAGACCGGGTGATCCACATTGTCGTGGACGGAAAACGGCATGCTGGTATTGCCGCCGTATACAGAACTGGAAGAGGCAAAAACCAAATGACCGACCCCGGTGTGGCGGCACCCCTCGAGAATGTTCACAAATCCGATAAGGTTGGAACTAACGTAGGCGTGGGGATTGGTAAGGGAATAGCGGACCCCTGCCTGGGCCGCTAAATTAACCACCGCGTCGAACCGGTGGGTAGCAAAAAGCTGTTCCACCCCTTCTCTATCGGCAAGATCGAGTTGGTGAAACGTGAACGCTGGTAAATCGAGCCACTGCAGTCGGGCCCTTTTCAATTTTGGGTCGTAATAATCATTCAGATTGTCAATGCCAACAACATCCCAACCTTGACCGAGCAATTTTCTGCACAGAAACGAACCAATAAATCCAGCCGCGCCAGTGACTAATACTTTTCTCATGACGGGAACGTCTCCTCCTCCCTGTTTGGCAGCCTTGTCGGGCTTCGTCTTTGCAAAAGCACTGCCCTGAGCCTTACAGCCGCATGCCCGCAGAGTTGTCCGCCCTCTTACCAACGCCAGAAATCTTTAGTTGCAGACAGGGTGAAAAGTACCTGGTGGTCAGTGTATTGATCGCTGGCGAGTTTGCCGTCAGACACATAATAGACATACTTTATGCCAGCTTTGTACCATTGCGCGAAGGAATAATTGAAACCGGTACCTGCCTCGTAAATATTCTTATCATAGGCGGTATTCCCAGCGACATCTTTATACTGCCCTTGTGGGTCCAAGGTGGACTCCCAGCTATATCGACCATACACATTGAGACCGAGTGCTTTCGTGTACTGGTAGGTAAAGGTAGCCATAGCTACATACGTATCGGTTAAACCCGAGTCGTTGGTACCGGTAAAATTCTGGGCCTGATACAGTTTGTCGAACAGGAGCGCGTAGGAAGCATGCTCATACATTTTATTAAAATGAAGGTAAGCGTTGTACCCCCACGTTCCATCCTGCCCGTGGGTTTTAGCATAAGAAGGCCCCCCGCCCAAAGCCAGCCTGGTCTGGAGGTCGAAGGAATGATCCCAGCCTGCGGACCATTGATGCGCCTCATTATCCTGGCGAGTATCGCCATCGTACTGCGTACCGGTGTATAAATACTTCAACGGGAAGAAATCCTTCAAACTGTCGATATAGTCAACACCAAAGGTGGCCCCGTATTCATTCAGATCCGGCGTATTCGCTAAAGTTCCTGCCCCTGCAGATATATTGTTGTTGTTGTACAGTCCTCGCGTATAGCTCAGCCCCAAACTCGACCGCCAGTCTTGATTGTATCTATAAGCAAAATCGGTTGCCAAAGTATGCCGATCATAGTCTTCGTAACTGGTACCATCAGTGGCCCCCTGATCGTTGCGAAGTACGTTGTAGCTGTAACCGCCGCCGATGTGGCTGTCTTCCGCAAGGTTGTATACCGTTCGTGCCGTTGCGGTGTTGGTCCAGTATTTTTGTCCGCTTAAGTCTCGGGACAATCCATTTCCCGGAGTTGTAGGCGTTGCTGCGGGCTGCTGGCCACTTGTCGAAGTTGTTGCCGGCTGCGGACCGGTTGTAAAAGGCGTGTATGTAGCGGCAGAGCTATCAGCAAGCGACGGGTCATCAGAACGGATAAAATCATCGGTTACGGTAACGGTCCAGTAGCGGGAGAGATATCGTTCCTCGCTCAGCTTCAAATTATGGTCCACCCCGCTGCTATCGGTGACGGAATCATAATTGAACATCGGAGCGTAATAGAGACTGAAGGTATCGTAAAGCCCCTTTGACAACACCGTCACTTCTGGCCCGATGCCCGCCTTTTTTTTATCTCCGACCTTACCGGAAGGATCGATGGCCTTCTGGTCGTAGGATCGTTCTCGAAAATCATAGATCACGTCCGCCCCGCCCGTTACCGTTGTCTCCCGGGCAAGCGCCAGTGGGACAAAACAGACAGGAACCAACAAAAAAGGAATCGCTAGTCTTAAAGATTGAGAAGAATTCGCCATCTGTGCCCCCTATGCTCAATGAACAACAACAACGTCCCCGGGTTCGAGCCGGATATTTTTCTCAAAATCCTTGCCCTTTTGAAAATCATCGTAATCGAATTGAAATCTTTGGGATTTTTGAGAATCTTTATCCGGTTTACCCTGCGGAATCAAATCATTCTCCTGGCGTATAACCGTAACTTTGGAACTTGCCCATTGAGTGAGGCCGCCTGCCTGGGCAATGGCCTTTACTATGGTTATGGGATAATCGATATGATACAGCCCCGGACGCACAATTTGCCCCATTAGGGTATATTGCCTGCTGTTGCTCTGAACCAGAGAAGTGATGACGTTTGGCTTGTCATAAACAGTACTGTACAGTTTCTTGAGATAGTCGGCCAACTGATTCAGGGTCATTCCAACAACATAGACATCACCAATATGCCGAAGCGAGACACGCCCATCGGCCCCTACTTCTGCTCCCGTACCACGACCTCGGATAAAATCCTGCTGCCCCTCGGCCGCTGGTTTTGTCGCAGCCGGAGAAGGAGAAGATGGGTTACCCGCCCCGACAGCCATAGAACCTTCCCCGTATACTTCAACATAGAGAATGTCTCGGTATCCTATAACATATTCTCTCTCTGTCTTTACCTGCCCTTTACTGCCCAAAATCTCCTGACGGTACTGTTCTTTGGTCTCGGCTTTCACCGGAACGTCACTACTTGACTCAGCCGCCCAGCACGACCATGCCATGGTAAAGCAAAAGAAAATCGTCGCCCAAACACTTGTTTTCGTTGTCACGGAATACGTTTTCATGCTGTTTTCCTCCGAATACGTTGTGTAATTAAGAAATTGAACTTTTATGGTACAGGCATCACCATAGGAGGTCAAAATAAAAAGAGATAACACCCAATTTTCTCAAGATATCAAAGGGTCCCGATTGTGGCCGCCAAGCAGATGGCAAGACGAGGCGCCTGTTTGTTCTGATTCTCATTCTGGTACACTTTGAGAGACCAGATTCATTTCCCCGAAAATTGGCGAGGGCAGGGATCCAATATGTACAGCGTGTAAATTTTCCGGCTTATCTGTACTTGAGAATTAATACCAAATGATTTCCGTTCTCATTTTCCCTTGCCCAATATTCCCATTTGATATATATATTTCACAAATGTTGTAATATTCAAAAATACCAGTTGCTATTCACAAGTTTAACATGACGACAATGAAAACAATCGGAATTTCACGCATCCATCGTCCACTTTTTATCCATTTATATTGATGAATTGACATCAATACCATAGAAGAGAGCAATTTAAACCCTAAAGGAGAATCCATGCCAACGACTCAAGACAACCTTAGTGAAGCGTTCGCCGGTGAAAGCCAAGCCAACCAAAAATATCGTGCGTTCGCCAAAAAAGCTGAAAAAGATGGCTTTGTCAATATTGCCAAGCTGTTCAGGACAACAGCCGAAGCAGAGAGGATTCATGCCGAAGGACACCTCAAGGCACTGGACATGATTGCCACCACCGCAGAAAATCTCCAGGCGGCCATCGCGGGAGAAACCTTTGAATTCACAGAAATGTATCCGCCCATGGTTGCCTTGGCAACCGCCGATGGGCACAAGGCGAAAACGATGTTCAAGTTCGCCGTTGATGCAGAAGCAGTTCATGCCAAGATTTACAGCAAAGCTCTTGATGCTGTGAAAAAAGGTGTAGATTTGGATGTGAGCGAATTTTACCTTTGCCCAGTATGCGGTTATATCGAGCTGGGAATGGCTCCCGAAAAATGCCCTGTCTGCGGTGCAAAAAAATTGATCTTCCAGCAGGTTGCATAACACAGGCAGGTAACCTGATCTCATGCCGGTGACCCCGGTGTTAATCAGACCGAAACGTCAGCAGCGTGTTAGCTCATAAAGAGTTAACACGCTGCTTTGTTTGTCCACTCGGGCATTGCAGAAGCAAGGCTGTCGGCCAGGAGCTTCAAATCGAACCTCATTTTTTCTGTTCCGGAATTAAGCTATCCGCTCCTGCGACCAATCGTTGTGCTCAAATTCGCGATGATCCGGTTTCGGTGGTTTAATCTCCGCCATCCGCTGCCGAAGCCAAATCTGCACTTTATCGAATTCCGCCGTAAACCCGGCTAAAGCTCGCCCCCGGTGGCTAATGCTGCTTTTTTGCTCCATGGGAATTTCGGCAAATGTTTTGCCGAATTCCGGATAGAAAAACACCGGATCATAACCAAATCCCGATTCGCCTCGACGTTCCGTAATAATTTCTCCGTCGCAGCGCCCTTCCCAGGTCAAAGCCGGACCAGCCGGTGTCGCCAGAGAAAGAACACAGACGAAATGAGCGGATCGGTTGCTTATCCCCTTCATTTCCCCCAGTAATTTTTCACAGTTGCTCCAATCCGTCGCCCCCGGCCCGGAATAACGGGCCGAGTAGACGCCCGGCCTTCCTTCCAACGCATCAACCACCAGGCCGGAATCGTCGGCCAGACAGGGCAGCCCCAGCACTTTGGCATAGTGTAAGGCCTTTTTATAGGCATTGTCATCAAAGGTTGCCCCATCCTCAACAGCCTCCGGCATGGGACCAAAATCAGCAAGCGATTTGATCGACACCGGGAAATCTTTGAGCATTTCCTGGAACTCCTGTAACTTATGGGTATTGCTGGTCGCCAGCACAATGATATTGTCCATGGTTGTCCTCCCTTGCGCTTTTGCCGGAAACAGCAATGGCAAGATGTTGATTAAGAAGGGGATGTTACTCGAATCGGCACCTACGAGATCGAGGTTGCCTGCGCTCAGGCACCAACGGCTGTCTCGGGTGGTGGCTTTCGACGTTGACGGAACTGTTTATCGTACCGCTCCTGTTCACTGTAGACACAACCACAGTACGGCTGACGATATAACCCCATCCGAAGGGACTCGTCGATCCCCTGCTGCCAGCCGATGCGGAAATCCTCATAATAAAATCTGGGCCCATATTCCGCTGCCAATTGCTCGCAGCGATCGATGAGCCGCTGATGGTTCTGATATTTAGAATAGAGCAAGGTTGTGGAAAAGGCTTCAATCCCCTTGGCGGCAGCGGACTGTACAGTTTGCCGCAGCCGCATCTCATAACAGCGGGAACATCGATCCTGCTCATGAAAAACAACCTTTTGGAGAAATTCGACGAGACCGTAGTTTTCGTCGATCTCAATCGCGCTTTCGGTTTGGGCGCCAAATAGCTTGACGGCGTCGATGCGGCGGCGGAATTCCTGATACGGATGAATATTGGGATTATAAAAATATCCCATCACCTCATGCCCGCGCAGCCGGAGTTGCTGTAAAGGATAAACTGCGCACGGACCGCAGCAGATGTGCATCAGGATCCGCATTTACTTGACCTTGAAGTGCTTTGGTTCAATACCATAGGTGTGAATTTTGTAATTGATGATCCGCAGGCTGGTGTCCAGACTCTTGGCCGCCTTGGTCTGATTGCCGTTATTTTTTTTCAGTGCATCAATAATAAGTTCCCGTTCATAATTTTCAACCGCAGTGGCCATCGAAAGCGGCTTGTTCGAATGGATGGTGTCCGGGCTCTGCAGCGAAGGCGGTAAATGGATCGACTTGATTGCGGAGCCGTCGCAGATAAGAACCGCTCGTTCCATGCAGTTCTGCAATTCGCGAACATTTCCCGGCCAATGGTACTGCACAAGGAGGTCGATCGCCGGGGTGGAGATACGTTTTATCTGTTTATGGTTTTCCTTGGCATATTTTTCGAGAAAATATTCAGCCAGCAGCAGGATATCCGTGCGACGTTCCCGCAGGGGGGGCAGGTAGACGGGAAAGACGTTGAGCCGGTAGTACAGATCCTCACGAAACGCCATTTCCTTGACCGCCGCTTCCAGGTTGCGGTTGGTGGCGGCCACCAATCGGATATTGGTTTTGATGGTTTTAGGAGAGCCGAGCCGCTGAAAGGTTCGTTCCTGGATGACATTCAGCAGCTTAACCTGGACTGCCGGGCTGATCTCGCCAATCTCGTCCAGGAACAGGGTACCGCCTTCGGCCAGTTCAAAACGCCCTTTCTTACTCTCGATGGCGCCGGTAAAGGCCCCCTTCTCATGCCCGAAGAGTTCACTTTCCAGCAATGTTTCTGGAAGGGACGAACAGTTGACCACCACAAAGGGGCCGCTGGATCGATTGGAATTATGGTGCAGGGCTTTCGCCACTAAGGTTTTGCCGGTTCCCGACTCACCCCGAAGCAGCACGGTGGCGTTGGAATCCGCCACCCTGTGGACCATATCAAAAACCTCCTGCATCCGCGAGGAATTGCCGATAATCTCTTCGATGCGATTCTTGGCAGATAACTCCCGCCGCAGTTTGGAATTTTCCTGCCGCAGTGCCTCTTTTTCCTCATTGACCCGCTGGATGCGCTGGACGGTTTCGGCGATCAGTCCACTGACCACGGTGAGAAAGCGCAGATCATATTCAGACTCCGTGCCAAGCCCCTCTTTATATACCCGATCGATAGACAAGGCCCCGATGGATTGTTGCGCCGCCCTGATAGGAACGCACAGGAAGGAACTTTTCTTTTTCCATTCGTCACCGCGGGTTCTGGTGCGGTTCAAAAAAAGCGGCTCATCACCGATCTGGGGGACGATGATCGGCTCGCCGGTGGCCACCACCTTGCCGGTGATCCCTTCACCCAGTTTGTACCGTCCCCGTCGTTTCGCCTCGGCGGTTATGCCATGGGCGACCTCAATTTCCAATTCGCCGGTGGCAGGATTGACAATGGACACCGTCCCATTATCCATGCCCTTCAACTCAGCCAGGGTAGTGACGATCTTTTCCAGACAGTCCTGAAGACTGATGGCCGCTGCCAGATGCCGGGTTATTTCATAGAAGCAGGTCAGATCTATAAACTCACGCTCCTGGTTAATCTTGATTTTACTATTAGTTGCTTTCATCAATGCTGATCGAGGAGTTTATTGACAGTGTCCCTGTGAAATGGTATTTACTCTTGGTCGTGGAGGGATGGCCGAGTGGTTTAAGGCGGCGGTCTTGAAAACCGTTGTGCGAAAGTACCGTGGGTTCGAATCCTACTCCCTCCGCCACGACAACCGTAATACGCCCACAAGGAGAGATGACCGAGTGGCCGATGGTGCTCGCCTGCTAAGCGAGTGTGGGGGTTATACTCCACCGAGGGTTCAAATCCCTCTCTCTCCGCCATTATAAAACCCCAAGCTACTGAGTGGCTTGGGGTTTTCTTTTTTACCCGTATCATAAGCATACACTCCAGCCTACACTTCAGAAATGGATGCTCTCGGACACCAATTAACATTTTTAACGCTTCATCGACAATCTCGAAGCCGCAATTATACATTTTTGTTACAATACTGCGCCTCCCAGGTTAATTCAAGTCAAGAATCCTCACAAAGCGGCTTTATAACCAGAAGGGACATCCCATCCCATGAAAAAGTATTTTTGCAATCGACGGATTATCTTGAGTATATAAAACGAGTTCGCCATCGCCTCATTCCAGTTTTTTAATATCATCACATTGCAGCCTCCATATCTACCGTTCCCCTCCTCCGCCTGAAAATAAATTTCCCCGCGTTGATTGAGCTGTCATCCTATGTCTTGCCTCAGCGGGAATGTTCATTCCAACTGAGGCGGAACCGTCCGCTTCACGATATCGGAAAAGTAGCCATCCCTCCCCAATAATTATATAAATAATATATTCATAATGTAATCATTATTGCCACATTGCTTCCTCCTCTGAAATCTTGCATAAGTAACTCTACGCAAAATGAAAGCACTTTCTGAAAAAACACTGCCTGAGAATTCTCACATGAAAACGAAAATGAAAGAAATAATGAATGATATAACAAGACAGCAAGTTGGCCGTATTACACCAGGGCAACATAGGTGGGCTGAGCATGTCGTCAACTGTATCGCTGCCGAGATTTGTCCTGCTTGTGGAAACGACCTTTATTTTGACGGAAAGGTTGTTGATAAAGATTTGAAAACAACATCTTTTCCAGTGTGTCCTATCTGTAATTGGGAAGATTACGCATTCCCTACCCTGACGATACCAAAGGCTCAACATTATGATTCTTCCGCATGTTCGCTCCGCCCAACCTCCTCAAAGATACTAGAAAAGACTAACCGGCATGGGCTCGTTTAAATTAACCTTAAGTTTTTAAAAAACTACCTATGGAGGACAAAGATGAAACGACAGACCGAAATGATGGAATCATTCATCGATGTCCCATCGTGGATTCACGGAGAATTTGGGGCACTCAGCAATTTGCTGGAGCAAGATATTGACGAGGCTGCTGAAATGGGGGAAATCTGCACCGATGAATGGTGCCTCGCCACCGAGCACGCTCTTGATGACTTTGCAAACATGATCTTTTCAATAAGTGAGCCCTGTTGGGCCTTTG
>Ga0364909_10137_pt1 | contig 28487 bp, 24 predicted proteins | sample SorcelJu500001C3_3_FD_206966 | JGI IMG/M metagenome (GOLD analysis project Ga0364909, IMG submission 206966) | Enriched cells from Trout Bog Lake Hypolimnion, Wisconsin, USA - BchlTB.June25.5000.01.C3 | ecosystem: Environmental > Aquatic > Freshwater > Lake > Hypolimnion/Profundal zone | place... | reverse complement strand
GCTGACCTTATAGTGTATTCGTTCTACCTCTCTAGCCAATTCTTCTGAAATCCTGATATTCCTGTTGCTTCAGGCAAGTTTTAACACCCGAGCGGGAGAAATAAAGCAGGTAAAAATAGGACGTTGACTCATCAAGGATGACGCCGGCAACCAAAAAGGATGCCCCGTAAGTCAACACAAAAAAAAGATGCTACCAAAAAAAATCAGGAGCGTGCAAATGCCAGAGGGAAGGGAAGCGCATTGTAGCTCACAAGTTTTTTCAACAATGGGGACAGAGCCAGAGAGTGGTGATATCTAACATTCGAGGATATGAGCGCCGGAGTAAGGCATATACACATGCGGCAATAATTTTTTAAATATACTCTAGAGAACATCGGCAAAAGCAGGCTTAAGTTTAATAAAAATGGCATATCCCAAGATTGCGGTGACGATGCTAAGAAAGAGCTCCAGACTGTAAATAGTGAGATTGGGCCATTGAGAAAAAACAAGCGCGTTGCGTCCCATAGAAATGAGGACTGCTGCCGGATTGAGCATGATGCCCCAGCGCCAGGGAAGAGGAACTGCTGTGATGGGAAAAAAGAGCGCACTCAGGAACATCAAAACAGTAATGACTGCTGGAATGAGCGCCCTAATATCACGTAGAAAAACCCCAAGTGCTGACAGAATCCAACTCATCCCAAGGGTATAAAATACAATAGGAATAACAATCAAAGGAAGACTGATGGCTGAAAGAGGGATCGTGCCTTGGGAAACAATGAGCAATAGCAGCAAGGGAATGAATCCAATACTCGTGTGTACGAGTGTAGAAAAGATCATGGAGAGAGGTAAAATCTCAAGAGGAAAAATAACCTTGGTCACAAAATTGGCATGCCCAATGATGAGTGATGGCGAGGCTGCAATCGAGCCTGCAATAACATCCCAGAGGAGTAGTCCGCAAAAAAGCGCAAGGGTGAATTGTGTTTTTGTCTCTCCGGGATGTCCATAAGAGCCATCAAAAATATACCCAAAAACGATTGTATAAACAGCCAACATTAAGAGCGGACTCATAAAAGACCAAAAGCAACCAAGTAAAGTTCCCTTATAACGCCGCTCTACCTCACGTTTAGTGAATTGCCATAACAATCCCTTGTAAGAAAAAATCTTTGAGAGCATCTTCCAAGGAAGAAAGAGTTCTCTCCATGATGGTCGATGAGAGGATACGTAGGCTTCTAGCATGATATTTTATGCTTTTTCAAAGACCGAGATGGCATGAGTTGCATTTCTTTTTCTGCCTCTTGGAAGGTCTTTGCCTGCTGATCTTTTTTTGAAAGTTTTATTTCATATCCCTTGGGCCAGGTGATCTTGAGCGTTGGATCATTCCAGTAAATGGCACGTTCATGTTCCGGCGCATAATCTGCGGTGGTTTTGTAGAGAACATCCGCGGTAAGGCTGAGAACCAAGAATCCATGGGCAAATCCCGGTGGTATCCAGAGTTCAAGATGATTTTTTTCTGAAAGCTCAAATCCCTGCCACAATCCAAAGGTTCGAGATTGTGGCCTCAAATCAACAGCCACATCATAGATGTGCCCTTGGACAACACGGACTAACTTTCCTTGAGGTTGCACTATTTGATAGTGAAGACCTCTTAACACTCCTTGATGAGAGTGACTATGGTTATCTTGCACAAAACAATAAGTAGATCCTGTTGCTTCTAAAAATCGTTTCGCATGAAAACTTTCAAAAAAATATCCCCGGTCATCTTCAAGCAAGCGAGGTTCGATTAAGAGAAGATCTGCAATATTAGTAGCAATGATTTTCATCTGAATGTTTTTTCCTCAAGTAAACGCATTAAGTACTTTCCATAATCGTTTTTGAGTAATGGGTAGGCTAATCGCTCTAACTCTTCTGCCGTGATGAATTTTTGATGGTAGGCGATTTCCTCGGGGCAGGCAACTTTGAGGCCCTGGCGATGCTCAATGGTCTGAATAAAATTACTTGCCTCAATGAGGCTCTCGTGTGTTCCCGTATCAAGCCAAGCATAGCCACGACCCATCATTTCAACATGTAATTGATTGGCCTCAAGATAAAGACGATTCAGATCGGTGATCTCAAGCTCGCCACGCAGCGAGGGTTGCAGCTCCTGAACCATCTCGACAACCTGAGCATCATAAAAGTAGAGACCGGTAACAGCATAATTGCCTTTAGGATGACGTGGTTTTTCCTCAAGCGATATTGCTCTGCCTTGAGCGTTAAAGGAGACGACTCCATAGCGCTGAGGGTCATGGACATGATAAGCAAAAATAGTAGCTCCTGCTCTCCTTGCTGTGGATTGCGCTAGGAGTGAATAAAAATCATGTCCATAAAAAATATTATCTCCCAGGATGAGGGCTGAGGGGTGTGATCCAATAAATGCTTTTCCAATAATAAAGGCCTCCGCAAGACCATTGGGTGAAGGTTGGATGGCATAGTGAAATTCTATACCCCATTGGCTTCCATCGCCTAGGAGTTGCTTAAAAGAAGGCAAATCATGTGGCGTTGAAATAATGAGAATCTTTCTAATCCCAGCGAGCATCAAGGTGCTAACAGGGTAATAGATCATCGGTTTATCGTAAATGGGGAGTAATTGTTTGGAGATCGCCTGAGTCACGGGATAGAGTCTTGTTCCCGCGCCGCCAGCTAAGATGATCCCGCAGCGTTGTGTTGAAGTTGGACATTTCATAAATCTCTTAAAGCCGGAGAAGAACTCTTAGAACTCATGAAGAGTGCGCTTTGTAAGCTCTTTCATCATGTATGGCCTCGGGTGTTGAGCAACATTGCCAATGCCAACTATCAGCACACATCTCGTACAAATCGCGTTTAGCGCTCCATCTGAGTTGCTCATGCGCGGCCTTAGGATTTGCGCAGCATGAGGGAACATCACCTAAACGACGTGGAGCGATCTCATAGGGAATTTTTATCCCGCTAACAGCTTCAAATGCATGGACCATTTCAAGCACCGAGGAACCTCGGCCTGTACCTAAATTTAATGTCCAGAGTCCTGCGGAGCGCTCTGCTGCCTGGAATGCTGCCACATGCCCTTCTGCTAAATCCATCACATGAATATAATCGCGTATGGCCGTTCCATCAGGGGTTGGATAATCATTGCCAAAAATAGAGAGTCTTTTACGCAATCCTCGAGCTACCTCTGTCATGTAGGGCATCAGGTTGCTGGGTATCCCGCTTGGGCTCTCACCAATGAGGCCACTGGGGTGTGCGCCAATAGGATTAAAATAGCGCAGTTTAAAGATGCTGAAATCTGGTTCTGCTCGAGAAAAATCTTCAAGAATTTCTTCAACCATTAATTTCGAGCGACCGTAGGGATTGATGGGATTTAATAGGGCATTCTCACTCAGGAGCTCTTTAGATTGCTCCCCATAGACAGCTGCAGAAGAGGAAAAAATAATTTTTTTCACCCCGCTCTCCTTGAGTACTCTTAAAAAGGTGAGCGACCCAGAAACATTCACCTCATAATAGTGGAGCGGTTGTTGCACTGATTCCTCAACGGCTTTGAGGCCTGCAAGATGAATCACTCCCGCGCACGTGTAGGTTTCAAAAATTTTTGTTAATTGATGAGCGTCGCGTATATCGCCTTCTATGGCAGTGGGGCGAGCCCCTAGAAGGATTGTTAAGCGATCGATGACAGAGGTCTTGCTATTGCTAAAATTATCTAAAATCAGTGGCCTGTAACCAGCCTCGGCAAGCACAACGCAAACATGTGAACCTATGTAGCCCGCACCTCCTGAAACAAGAATAGTTTTTTGATCCATGAGATAAGAATACGTCGTAAGATGAGCGTGATTAATTCTGAGGGGCAAACCTTATGTCAACTTGCCAGCCTCGAAAAGAAAATGTTTCTTGAGCATCGCAACCGAGAATCGCGCGGTCCAGATTTTTATTTTTCCAATCAATTCCTAGAATAAAAGGGCTCGGAAACTTATCTAAGAGCCATGCCTCACTCGGGTAGTTTCTGAAAAATGGCTCCATACGGCTCTCGAGTTCCAAGCGATTTTCTGGAGTGACTGTGATAAAAGACCCGGCCCGCAAAATCGATTTGGGTTTGCAGTATGGCATAGAGGTTACGATTTTGCCATGCAATAACGGCCATGGGACTGTCAAAAAAAAGATTAGTAGACAAAGCGCCTTCATAACAAAAACATCATACTTCCGCTCTGCTCGCCCGAATAGTTCATACTCATCTACTGCGGAAGACGGTGGTACGCCATCAGCCTGTGCGGTCTCCTCGTTACAATCAGTATGAAATATTCGGGCTAGCAAAGCGACTGACTGGGTTGATATCTTCCCACTCAAGAATTGCGTGGCAATGACAACAAGCTGTTTTACAAGAAACGCGCCACCGATCCCAGCTAGTAGCCCTTGAAAGGGAACCGTTGCTGCAAATGGCCGCTCTGCCGCATCCCAGGGTGGGGCAAAGGGAATGGACAGTAAGATTCCAAGCGTCATCAAGCTCATCCAGAGCGCATAAGGGCGCATTTCCGGTTTTTTTGAAAGAGCAATCAGACCGTAAATCGCCATGAAGAGGAGAAGATTGGCTGGTCGTGATTCGTGGTGAAATTGAAATAACGTCCGATGTGCCGCAGCTTCTTGATAGGCTCGCAAAGCACCAGAGACAAGTCGTAGTGGCTTTTCTTCGATAAGGCGTATATTTTCCTGCATCACACGTCGTGCATTCCAATGTGACCAACCAAGGCAATCCGACCACTTGCCTTGGGTTAGCAAGCCATTGAGTGTGAAAGCAAAATTTTGATTGGCTATGACCTTTCCCTCATAAAGAGCACGCGAGAGAAGTGTATTGCAACTAAAAGCCGTGATGATAACGAGCACAGCGAGTGCAGCACCTAAGAATCCACGAAGACTCCAAGGGAGGTGCTTGTTACCGCAAGTCTGCCAATCCTGCCAACCAAACCAGCCCGCAAAAAGCATCAACAAAGGTAACACCAAAAGCGCTCCCGGGCGAGCACACAATCCGAGTGCCAGCATGAAGATGGCAAGGAGTAATAGAGCAAATGCCCGCTTCCTAAGAGCCATTAAAAAAGCTCCTAAGGAGAGCATGCCACAGAGGAGACCCAAATTTTCTGTCATAACGAGTCCCGAACAGCGTTCGCGGAAAAAAAGCCAGCAGACAAAACCAACAATACCAGCGCCATAAGCCCCGAGAGAGCGGGCCGTCTCACGTAAGGCAACGACAAGGGCTCCTGCAAACAAAAGCCCACAGAGCCCTTGGGCTAAGAGGAGATGGCCACTACTTATTTCTAGAAGTGAGGAAAAAAAAGCAGGATAGAGAAACCGTCCATTCATCCCCGTCTGCGTCACGCCATAGAGCATCATTTGTGCCGCTTGACGAAAATGCATTGAGGCATCACTCCAGGGAATGACTCCTGCAAGAAGAAATGAATCATCTGAGGCATGCGACATCCCAAAATAAATACCTCCAGCAACAACAGGTATGACCGCTAAGAGGAGGAGTAGAACGTATCCTTTGAGGCACTGGTATGTTGCGCAGTAGCCGATGGCAAGGGCCCAGAGCAGCGAGGGCCATAGCTCAAGAAACATGAGATCAGCAAAAAAAACAGGCTTCAACACCATTATGATGACCATGACCAAGGCAATAAAAGTGGAATAATATTTATTCATGAAAAAAAAGTTCCGATCGATCCCGGGCTAACATACACACTCAAGCAAGCGACCTGAAAGAGAAAAGCTCTTGTCAAAGAGACAACACTTTATTTATTGTCACCCCAGATATTTCATACTGATTGTGACGAGGGGCGCGCGAAGGCTGATTATGGGAGTTTGAGCGAAGCATCCATGAGCCTTCCCGGTCTCCGTAGTAGATATCGGTGTGAAATATTCGGGGTAAGCCTTGGCGGTGGGCAAACTAGATTCACAGACCTCCCGTACTAACATTCAAAACCAAAATAAAAAAACTATGAATTACCTACGTTATTTCATTTCACCTAAGCCAGTCAGCCAGTAAGCCAGTAAGCCAGTAAGCCAGTAAGCCAGATACTAGCGCCCCAACGGGCAGCTTGAATGGACATCAAGTCCGAGTTCTCACCGAGAATGAACAGACCGCCGAAAAAGCATTTCCATCGACGGAGGACAATGTTCAGCTCAAGAGCGCTGGCCAGCTACAGACCCGTTCTTTCTCCGCAAATCAAGCAAGGCGACAATTGTATACTGAAATCTTAAATAACCCTAAGGTCTCTGAAGACAACAAGCAGAATGCACCCAGCGTGCTTAAGAACGCAAAAATTGAAAATGAGGATGATGCTATCGATTTTAAAATTAACAATTGGAAGTTCTTTCCTCGTTAGCTCCAATATGTAGAAGAAAGTATCCGGGTTAATGTGCTGGCTCGAGAGGATTCAAGAGATTCTGATCTGATTTCTTGAAATGAAGTTTGAGCACACGGCGGCCATCACTCTCCTTGACAGTAACACAGTAGTTGCCAATTAAGACCTGTTCTCCGCGTTGCGGGAGATGATCAAGCAACTGAGTGACATACCCGGCTACGGTACTCACATCGGTTTCTTCGACTTTAAGGCTGATCATTTCTAAAAGGTCATGCAGGGCAAAGGATCCAGCCACTTCAAATTCCTGATCACTAATTTGGTGAAGCTCTTCTTCCTCTTCGGTATCAAATTCGTCTTGGATCGAACCTACTAATTCTTCGAGGACATTATCGAGCGTGACAATACCAACAGCCCCACCGTATTCATCAACAGCAATGGCAAGGTGGGCATGCTGTGCTAAAAAAAAGTTTAATAACTTTTCTAGCGACATCATTTCTGAAACGTGCAGAATAGGACGTTTGATCAAAGCGAGCTTGCTCCCGTTAGAAAGAATCATTTCTTCTAAAGAGCAGGGAGTCGGGGTTGGCTTGGAAACAGGGGTGTTTTTTAAAGAATCCACCAGACGAGCTAAGAGGTCTTTAATATGCACCAGCCCAGAGGCATCATCTAATTCTCCCGAACAGATGGGAAAACGTGTGTGTTGTGAGGCCACGACTTTGGCAATTTCCTCTTCAAAGATTTTTGTCAGGTCAAAAATAATGACTTCACTGCGAGGTGTCATGATGTCGCGAACAACACGATGGCGAAGATCAAAAGCATTGAGTGCGAGCTTTTGGCCAAGAGGGGTAATTTCATCTGTCTTAGTGCTCTCTCCTAAAATTAATCGGACTTCCTCTTCACTATGAAATAACTCTGTTTCATTGGCTGGCTCGAGGCCAAAAACATGTCGCAGCAACCCATTCGAGGCCCCATTGAGCAAGATAATGGCAGGACGAAATAGAAAATAGAAGGCTCGCAGGATAGGGCTTAGCCACAAGGTTGTCTCAATAGGTTTACGAATAGCAAAGGTCTTGGGTGACTGCTCTCCAAGTACAATGTGGAGAAAGGTAATTAAGACAAAAGCCATCACAAAGGAGGAGGAAGTGATGATTTTTTCTGAGGTAATGCCTAAAGAAAAAAAGAGAGGCGTAAAGAGTGAGTTTAAAAACGGTTCTCCAATCCACCCCAGCCCAAGACTAGCAAGGGTAATCCCAAGTTGCGTTGCAGAAAGATAGGCATCAAGATGAGAGGTGATATGACGCGCTTTTTCTGCACGAGGATTTTTTTCTTCTATCAAGGCTTCTAGTTGACTCGGACGAATCTTAACAATGGCAAATTCCGATGCCACAAAGAGACCATTTAAAAACACCAAGAAAAAAATAGCCGCAATTTTAAAAAAGATAACCTCAGGAGAATCCCACGTTACTGAGGGCATCATGCAGACAACAGGCTGAAATAAAGTGAACACAAAAATCAATATTAAGCAGATAACCTCAATAGGACAGAATCTATAGTCAAATTACTTTGAAATGACATGGAAGAACGGAAGGGTTCCTAGAAAGAGCAAGGCCGAAGGCCGAAACACTATCTTAAGATAATGTGATGTGATAAGAACAAAGCTCCTTTTGAACGAAGTTCTTGTTCTCAAAAGAACAAAGTCATTTCGTGTTATTGGAAAGTAATTTGGCTATCTATACTCATCACAAGTCACAATAGCACACTGAGGTCATGATGCGTTTTACCTTAACGTGTTTACCTGAACACGGAAGAGTTAGATACTCTTGAGTATGAAAAAGGGTTGGGCAGGATTGCCAAAGGGGGTTTGGCAGCATTGCCTAATGCGGAACTACCAGCTCGACTTTGTGACCCCTGGGATCAGGCCATTGGTAGCCATTTCGCGAAAGGTGATACGAGAGAGCTGAAAGCGTCGAATGAAGGCGCGGCGACGACCGGTAAGTTTACAACGATTAGAAAGACGGGTAGGGCTAGCGTCGCGAGGTAATTGGCTAAGACCAATATAATCTTTTTTTGCCTTTAATTCAGAACGCAGTGCGGACCACTTCGCAACAGTTGCACGTTTGCGTTTCTCTCGTTCTAGCCATGAAGTTTTTGCCATAAGAAGTGGAAAATACCATAAAAACAGTCACTGGCAAGTACTTTTTAGTAGATTTTTCAATCTTATAATATGCGGGCTAGAGTTCTAGTGTTTTTGGGAATTTGCTCAACAGTTGATATCCCGCAGGTGTGACAGCGATGACGTCTTCATGGCGGACCCCTCCAAGAGCAGGAATGTAGAGACCAGGCTCTATTGTAAAGACATGACCTGCTTTTAAAATAGCTTTTCCAAAACGAGGTTCTTCATGAAGTTCAAGTCCCAGGCCATGACCGGTCCCGTGAAAAAAACCACTCCAGCGTCCCTCTTTTTGTTCCGTTGGATACCCTTTTTTGGTGAAGAATTTTTCGACAGTGTGATGAATTTTCCCCCCAGAGGCTTTTGGTTGTATTTGTTTTAAGGCAATCTCTTGTCCCTCTAGACACGTGTTCCATAGGTGATATTGCGCTTGCGATGCCTTTCCTCGTAAGACCGTACGTGTTAGATCACCATAATAGCCGCTTTTTGCATCGCGCGGAAAAAGATCAATAATGATCATTTGATGTGCATAGAGCGTTCCATGACCACGTTCATGAGGGTCACATGCTTGCAATCCGCCGGCAATAATTGAGTCTCCTTGAGGAATCCCTCCTGCCCGGTAAAGCGTTCCTTCAATTTCCTCGCGAAGACGTTCTGAGGTTAGTGGCTTTCGATGCCATAGGAGCTGATGCTCTTTGCCTATTTTGGTCTGTTTGAGTATTTCCATCGCACGTGCCATTCCTGTCTCCGTAATATGCATCGCACGCTCTAAAAATTTTATTTCCTCAGATGTTTTGATGGCACGTTGAGGAAAAAAAAGACCTTCCTTCGTTTCTAGAGTGATCCCAGATTCTTCAAGAGAACGTGCTAACGAAAGTGAAAAATTATGAGGAACAATAACATGAAAGGCGTATTGTTTTTTAAGAAAAGCAGCGATTACCTGAGTATTGCTCGGCTCTTTTTTGAGCTCTGATGCAACTTCTTTTGCTAAATGACTCCATGACATCACCTCATCTACGTGTGCCTCTCTTCGACCACGATCTAGCTCAAGATCACTTAAGAGAATAATTTTTTTCCCATGATGTTCGAGATAAATAAAATCATCTGGTGCGCGAAACCCAGTTGCATACAACATATCAGCTCCGCGTTCGCTCTCGGAAATCAGCAAACGCGATAGGGGGACTTTTTTGATCTTATTATTTCCTGCTTTCTTTTTCATGGCTAGAAAAGGCTTCTAAATAGGCTTTTCTTGAGATTTCAAGTTCAGCTTGTTGTTGCTCAGCACTCCTAGGATAACCTTCCCATCGAAAATCACCGCGCATGGGCGAAAAAGATAATCCTGACCTATAGATAGAACCAAGCCGTTTCTCTTGATCGTTATATTTTCGGGTTCCAGCTTTGATGAATAAAGGTAGAGAACTCACATCACCACCCGCATTCTGATAATGCTGTAGAAAGAGATTGCGTTCTGCTGCTGCTGCGTTCAAAGCAATCATATTGGGATCGTTGATAACTTGTGAAATAAGACGCTCCATTTTCATAGCATGCTTAGTCGCTAGTTGGTAATCATTGATGCTTCTTGGATTAGTAGCAGCCTTTTCAGTTTCTTGCTGAATGGCATTCGAAGAGCTTTTTGTAAGATCTGCAAAGAGTGTCGTCATGATCTCCTTTGGCAGAGAGGGATCCCTGCTTAATTGATCTAGCCCGAATATTTCACACTAAATCTATTACGGCTTGTGGAAAGCTCATGATTACTGCGTTGGTCTCGAATTGTGATTTGGGCAACACCAGTGCTCGGGAGAGCCTGGAGTAGACTGCCTTAACCGTTAGGTTAGGGGCAGCCCGTAAGGGCGAGCCGAGCAGGTGCAAGCGAGTCAATATGTACGCATACAGCCCGGCATCACAATCCTTCGCCCGCCTTGTACTAACAAGCTTTGCACAGCGCCTCATTACGATTCAGTATGAAATATGCGGGCTAGATGTGCCTCTCTGATTGGCTCTTGGCCCATATCACGCTCATACATACTCATAGGCACCTGGCACACCGAATCGATAGATCACAACTCCTTGCTCCGGGCAAGAAGTCCCTAGCATCAACTCATAGAAATAATGAGGATCGCTTTTGGAAAAAACCTTCAAAAAGTCGACATAGTGCGAAGCTGCCTTTTCCTCCTGCGAGTCATTTGCATGGAGTGCACCAGGAATTCCCAACAAAAAAGAAAAACAAAGAATGAAACTGAAGAAAAAGAAGTTCTGGGATATTTTCATGCCGCGGAGCATAGAACCTCCAATAAATCCGAACAATATCTTTTCTACCGTTTCACAGTTACTGGGGTTCCAATAGGTGTGACCTCAAAAAATATTTTAGCCATACGATCTGGTAATCTGATGCAACCATGAGAATCAGGCACTCCCGGAAGAAATCCAGTATGCATGCCTACCCCTGGATAGATCATCATATAATAGGGCATTGGAGCACCTGCAAAATGGGCTCCAACAGGCATACGAACTTCTCTTACGACAATATTTTTAAGAACAATATCACCCTTGCTGTTGAGATAATCACCACATTCTGAGGATACATGGTGAAGGTCCTTGTTCATAATTTTATAATGCCCAGTTCTTGTTTCACGTCCTTCGGCTCCTGTCGAAACGGCAGATACGGCCACGAGTTTCTCGTTTTTATAGTAGTAGAGTCGTTGTTCGCTCAGATCAATAGTGATGGACGGGGCCCCTGAAATAGCCTCACCATCCCAGTAAGAAATACGATCAGCAAAGGTGGCGCGTTCCTCTGAGCTTAGAGAGCCACTGAGTCCAAGATAACGCGTGGAAGGGTCATTTAAACGATGGTCATAAGATGCACAACTAGAAAACAAGAAAACTCCTAAGAGGATAAAAATGCTTTTTGGAATAACTCGCATATCAAAAACACGTGGCTATATGAGATAAAACAATAAAGCTCAAAATGTGAATGAAAAAAGAAAATCTAGCACAGGTGTCGTATGAAATATTCAGTTTAATAAACATCCTTCCGATAACGCTTCTCTTTTTTCATGGCGTCGATATAGGCTGCGGCGTCCTCTGGAGATTTCTCTCCAGCAATTTCAATGATTTTAAGGAGCGATGCTTCGACATCCTTCGCCATACGCGAGGCATCACCGCAAACATAAAAATACGCACCTTCCTCTAACCATCGATAGAGCTCTTGGGCCTCTTCGAGCATTCGATGTTGAACGTAGACTTTATCCTTTTGATCGCGTGAAAAAGCCGTATGAAAACGATGTAGTGTGCCTTCTTTGTGCATGCCTTCTAATTCTTCGCGATAGAGAAAATCGGTTTCTCTACGCTGATCTCCAAAAAAGAGCCAATGTTTTCCAGAGGCACCCGTAGCTCTGCGATCCTGTAAGAAAGCGCGAAAGGGAGCGATTCCTGTCCCAGGACCAATCATGATGATGTGACGACTGGGGTCCTCTGGGAGTCTAAAATGTTTGGCAGAGTGAATAAAAATAGAGATAGGAACGTCCTCTGTCACGCGGCTGGCTAAGAAGGTGGAACAGACACCTAGGCGTTGGCGTCCAAGCGCTTCATAGGCAACGGTAGCAACCGTGAGATGAATTTCTTCCGGGTACATCTTAGGAGAGGAGGCAATAGAGTAAAGGCGAGGTTGTAGCTTGCGCAAAAGTTTAATAAATTCTTCTGGTGTAAACTGGACCTCAGGATGCTCCAAGAGCGGATCAATCACTTCACGCCCCCAGAGATATGTTTCAAGATGCTCTTTCGACTCAGATGCGCTCCATGTGCTAAAATGAGAAGCTGCCGGATCCCTCTCTCCAATGGCAGCAAGAAACTGCTTCGAGGGCTCCGTGATGGCATAGTAGCGCAAGAGGGCTTCACGCATGGGTATCATGTCTCCACTAGGATGAGATACGAGCTCGTGACCCTCAAAACGTAATCTTGTCAAAATTTCCTCCACAAGCACAGGATCATTCTGTGGAAAAACACCTAACGAATCTCCGACTTCATAGACTAATTCGGAACCCTCAATGGAAATCTCGTAATGCCGTGTGTCCTTAGTCGAACCCCTAGCTGTTAGCCTGCGATTGGTTCTAAGCACAGCAGGGAAGGGGTTTTTTCGAGAATAAGGAGATGTGATAAGCGAGGGCATTTTTATACTTTAGAATAAAACAAGAGAACTGAAAAGAGGAAGGTCTCTCTTTTCCTTTACACGCATTGTCCTAAATATGGAAATATCCGGGCTAATAATTTTTTGAACACAAAAGTTCATAGCATTGTCTTATATTGTTAACCCGGATATTTCATACTTATCTACTGCGGAGATCGGGAAGCTAGGGTAGATGCTGCGCCCAAGCTCGAAGTCTTGTCAAAATGATCGCCTGCCTGACCCCCATCAGCCTTCGCGTCTTCCTCGTTACGATCAGTATGAAATATGCGGGTTAAAACCCTGTTTTCTTGAATCCTTCAATTTTTCTTATGCATAAAAATTATTTTTCTCTCTCCCTCGTGATGATGACATGTTTGTTGTCGACCTTACTTGGCCACGAGAATTCCAATAATAATAGTGCTCATGTTATTAGTGGTGACACGATGGTCTTGGTTGGTAACCCGGGTAATCAGCCCTACATAAGAAAAGATTATCTGCTTTGGGGAACACCGCAAAATATTGGAGCAGTCGATCATGTTTACAAAATTGGCAAGTATGAAGCAACTATTGGTGATTGGCAGAAACTTCTTAGTGCTGTGGCATCTCGACCTGACAATTATGAGCAAATTGACGCCTATAATCTCTGGAATGAGGGAATGAAAGCATGGATTACGAGAAAGTTGGAATACGATCAAAATCAAAAAAATACGTGTTCTTATACATATGAAATTGTCAACCCTGAATTTGAGAATTTACCCATTACATACGTCAGCCTCTATAGCGTCTTGTACTACATTAACTGGAAGGAACATGGCTCCCCCATCCTTGAGGCAGGTGATGATGTGGATGCAATTTTAAAACATGGTGCTTATGAATTTGTCGGCCTAGAGGAAGCTGCAGAGATGGGGTCTATTCATGTTGCCATTATTCCTAATAACAGATCTCATTTTTATCTCCCTAGTGAGGATGAATGGATTAAAGCCGCATACTATAACAGCAACCAACTAGGAGGATGGTATTCTATTTATCCGACACAACATGATAACGCTCCTAGTTATTATGGAGATGTTACCAATCTCGCAAATTACAATTATTGGGGCTCATGTTTGGTTCCCAAGCTTACTCCAGTTGATTATTTCGGTGGATCGAAAAGTTATTATGGGGCTTATGACATGGGGGGTAATGTCAATGAATGGACCTGTAGCTTGAACGATCGTCATGACTTCATTATTCGCGGAGGATCCTATGAGACAGACTATAACTATACAACGAACAATGATCTAATGCTGACGTGTATTCCCAAAAGTGCCAGTCCTTGCATAGAGAGCGCTACTATTGGTTTTCGTATTGCAGAACGAGCCTGCGTTGATGATTGTGTGCCCTCATTTAAGGAGAAGCTAAGCGATATTATCGATCGTATTAAAGCCCATGGAGTCGGATGGAGCAGTGCAGAAACCTATAGCGCATACATTGCCATGAAAAATATCTATTTCTGCTGCATGCCTAAAAAAATCACTAAAAATTATCCATATACACTTCCTTCTAATTATACGCAGGAAGAGGTAGAGCAGATCCGTTCTCAAAGAGGCCTGGCAACAGATGTCGTACAAGAAGCTTTCCTCTCGGGAAAGAATCCAGGTGATCCGATGGTGCACACAGTAGAAATGGATTCAGGGCATTATTATTTTGATAGGACCATTGGTATTCCAATAGCAGAAAGACATATCGGTCGTTCTAGACAATAAATAAGAAATGCCATCCAATTAGATCATAACATAGCTAACAGCGAGGATTTGGTTTGTATATATGGTGAAAACGGGGCAGAAATGCTCCGAGAAAATAAATGGCTCGTGAGTGGCGTCCTTGAAGTGCCAAAGCAACTTATTTGTGGTGGGATTGCAGCTCTTGTTATTGGAGTAGCCTGTGAATATGGAGGTAAATATTTAGGGGAAGGGATCGGATATCTGGCAGGGGGAACGCAGGGTGCTGTTGTCGGTGAGCGTATTGGAGAAGATGTTGGGGCGATCTTGGGGACGATTCTTCCCTTTGTCATTTTTGTCTAGAACCTGTTTACAGAGTCTGCTGAAGCTGCAAGTAACTACGTTGCGCCGGTGCTTGCTCTACCCAAGTGCTGCTTGTTAGTACAAGGCGGGCGAAGGATTCTGATGCCGGGCAGTTGCGAGCGAGTCAATATGGAAACATACCGCCCGTCGTCAAAATGCTCGTCTGCGTTGACTCGCTTGGCGAAGCTCGTCTCGCCCTTTGAAGTTCTGCCGCAAAGAGCCTACAAAGTCTTGGGCAGTCTCCCCCGCCGTCTCTTGGGCCGCCGGTGGTACCCCATCCGCCTTCGCAGTCTCCTCGTCACGATCATTATGAAATATCCGGGTTAAGTATTTTTACTCGTGCTTTTAGTGCGGAGCTGCTTCTATGACTTATTGACTTGTCGAAAATAGCTATTTTTATGAAACGCATTCTTCTCTGTCTCTTTTTTTTATTTGCTTGTGGACGGCATGACCATCTTGTCTCTGCAATAGAAGCTCCGACAATCACAATACGAAAAAGTGATACGTTAAACATCGCTTTTTCTGGGGTGAGTGGATCTGAGGGGGCGACCCTCTCGAAAATACTTGGGAATGATCTTACCCTAGCAGGTTATTTTTCCATTCAACCTGCAACGCAATCTGCCTTTGTCATTAGCGGTGCTTATGAGGGGGGTGCATTGCAGGGCAGGATCGTTGATCGTGCTGGTATGGTTATTTTTTCTAAGAGCTATGGAGGAGATGCTCGCCGTGCAGCGCATCAATTTTGTAATGACATTGTGGAAAAACTTACCGGGCATCCTGGTATTGCCATGAGTAAAATTGCCTTTGTAAGCAACCGGACAGGACATAAAGAAATATACGTCGCTGACTATGATGGTTCCAATGGACATCAGCTCACCCATGACAATGCGATTAGTGTGTCTCCAGCGCTCAGTCCCAATGGACGCAATCTTGCCTATACGGGCTACCAAAGTGGTTACGCCGATATTTATCTTATTGATCTTCTTTCGGGCGCACGGCTGCGCTTGGTGAAATTTCCTGGAACAAACTCTGGTCCACGTTTCTCGCCCGATGGAAGCCGCTTGGCCTGTACGCTGAGTAAGGATGGTAGTCCTGGTTTATATATCGTTGGAATTCATGGAGGTGTTCAACGGCTAACATGCACACGTGGAGCAGAATCCTGTGGTACCTGGAGCCCTAGTGGCATGGAGCTTATTTACTCTTCTGATGTGAATGGGGGTCCTCAACTCTATCGTATCAGTGCCTTAGGAGGAGCTAGTCATCTTGTCTCGACAGGATTTGGCTATGCAACAGAACCTAACTGGTCACCCAATGGCGAGCGTATCGCCTTCAATGTCCGTAGCGGTGGCACTTTTGCAGTAGCTCTTTTGGATCTCAAATCGGGCCTATCACGGATTGTTGCTCAAGGGGAAAATCCTGTTTGGGGACCTGATTCCGAACATCTCATCTATAGCACGAAGGATTCGCTAGTGCTCTTTGATGTCCAGCATGGAAGAGGAGTCCCTATTGTGACAGGGCTTGGAGGGGTAACTGAACCATCTTGGTCAAGGTAAAGAGATCATCTTGGTGCAACCCGGATATTTCATACTGATCGTGACGAAGAGGCTTGTTAACCCCAATCACTACTAACCGGTTGTAGTGATATAGAAAGACGGCGCTGTTTTTTGAGCTGCCGTACTTTATCGATAATATGCCACAGGGTATAAACAATTAACACAGGATAGATCACTTGAATGATTGGTGATAGGAGACTCATGATGCGGCTAAATCCTAGATTCGTGACACATGCAGTAATGAGGCTTGTGATGATTAGTGCTGTTTTATAACTCAGGCGCCCTCCACATAAATCCTTGTGAAGATACATCGCAAAAATCGCTGTTAAAGAAATTGCTGTGGCCAGACACGAGATCGCAATAGTGATATTGGCAAGTAGTCCCCCCTCTTGCCCCAAAATAATGACTGCTAATTTACTAAAAATATCTCCTCGTTCAACATGAACAAGCTCTCGGGCATGAAAACCCGCAACAAGGCAAAATCCCATGTAGACTAATGCTAAGAGAACACCCCCAATCAGACTTGCTTGAATGCCTAACAGGAGCATAGCCCGTGCGTCTTTGCGTTTTTCAGGATGCATCCCTTTGCTCAGACCGCTCATGATTAATCCAGCTAAAAAAATAGTTGCTAGTAAATCACAGGTCCCGTAGCCAGAGAGGAGGCCCTTTGCAAAGCCTTGGGCCGGGGTCAAAGCTGATGTCATCAGTAGAGATGGGTTTAAGAGGCCCTTAATAATTAAGGTCAGTAATAAAATAATTTTTAACGGCCCAAAAAATCGTCCCAACAAATCGACAATAATACTATTTTTAATGGTGCATGCAAAAATCAAGAGGGCACACACAATAGCAAAGAAAAATAAATCAAGTGCAGGAATATGTATCTTAAGAGCGGCATACGAAATCACAATACAACGGGGAATCAGTGCGAAAGGCCCTAAGAGGACCATGCAAATGAGAATCATTAGGAATGAGGGAATCTGTCCAAGAGGCGCTAAGAAGATTTTATAATCTCCGCGACTCAGCATCGTTGCAAAAAGCCCTAGCAAAGGAACGAAAACAGCTGTTAATAAAAATCCCAGTACTCCCCAGAGAAGCTGATGACCGGAATCTTTTCCTAAAATTAATGGAAAAATGACATTGCCAGAGCCAAAGAGCATAGCAAACATAGCAAATCCCGTGATAAGAATCTTTCGAATTTGAGTAAATGACATTAAGATGAGGGCCCTTCGTATTGAATCTTAGAAGCTGTTTGCTCGTTTGCACGTGTTCATCGGGTCTGGAGCCTCTTATAGGCAATGTCATCTGAAAATGCCTTCGAGATCACAAGTGACGAGCTTATAGCTTGATCGTGCATCGTAAAAATGTCCCTGTATACTCGTCACGAATGAAAATAGAATCCAGAACATTACCAAAAAAAAGTGTTAGTTTCCTGAGTATATTCTTTTTCATTATTCTCTCTTTTTTGGTTGAAGCTCGCGCCAAGCCTCATGAAATCAAAATTCCTCTTGGCCTTGCCTGGGGTGATGGCGTTGAAAAGCTTGAAGCAATGGCGCGTCCAGGAGGATTTTCTATCACACAACGACAAGAAATCAGCAATAAAATAATCCTTACCGTACATGGACTTTTAGGGACAGCCCTGCAAGAGAGTCTATTTTTCTTTCAAAACAATGCCCTAATTGAAATCGAATATCGCTATGGTGACTCCTCATGGAAGGGACCAGGATATCAGGAGTTTTTTGATGCATTTCGCAGAATGTACGATACGAAATATGGCTCTGGCACACAGCTCATTGACATGAGCTCAACAAGGCAAAAGGATCTTGTGATTTCCCTAACAGGTTACCAGTGGAGCGACCCATCCTCTATTCTAGATCTTTACTACTACTCTGCAGCGCTCGGCGAAGAACATTCTTACCGATTAGTGAGTTTACATTATAAGGCACCGTGATGGGGATGCTGCGCCCAAGCTCGAAGTCTTCCTCGGACAGCGCCAGTGCTCGGGAGAGCCTGGGGTAGACTGCCGTAACCTAACGCTTACGGCAGTCTACCCCGCGGTTTCACGACCGCCGGTGGTATCCCATCAGCCTTCGCGGCCTCCTTGTCACGATTGGTATGAAATATCCGGGTTAAACCTAACAACGTGAATGGAAGTAGCAAATCTAACGCAATATACTCGGCCTCAACTTGCTTTTTTAAATCGGCGTGCGCACCATCCAGGTGCGCTACACGCTTTTAGAAAACAACCTGAGACCAAGTCTTTATGCCATATTTCCCATTTTCATTCACGTTTTTAGGTTAAAGATTTTCTCTGGACGATTCTCCTTTAGCGGAGGCTTCTTTTTTATAAGCAATTCTCGTGTGAAACATCCCAAGGAGTGTGCTGACAAGGCTGTCGGCAATTTTATGAAGTTCCCCAATAGTAATGGGGCATTCATCGAATTGATGATCATGCAAGCGTTCTTTGAGAAGTGTATGAACGAGGTCATCGATGCGCTGTGGTGTAGGGCGCTCTAAACTGCGTGTTGCACTTTCGGCGGCATCGGCAAGACTAATGATAGCGGCTTCCTTTGTGCGAGGCCTTGGACCAGGGTAACGAAATTGATCCATGTTTACCGTAGGTATATCTTCAAGACGTATATTGATGGTTTTTCCACCTGCACGAATATCTTCTTCCTGCTGGCGAGCGCGCTGGAAGAAAAAGTCAATGACAGTCGTTCCGTGATGCTGACGAATAATGTCAATAATACGGCGATGTAATTTATTCTTTAAGCCGAGATCAACACCCTCCTTGACATGAGCTGTAATAATGAGAGCGCTCATTGTTGGGGTTAGTTCTTCATGAGGGTTATTATCAGAGCGCATGTTTTCTGTAAAATATTCTGGTTTTATTAATTTCCCAATATCATGAAAATAGGCGCCGACACGGCAAATCGTTGGATTGGCATGAATAGCTTCTGCCGCGGCCTCTGCGAGTGTAGCCATGGCAAGGCTGTGCTGATAGGTGCCCGAAGCTTCTAGACTTAATCTGCGTAAGAGAGGGTGATTTAAGTCAGCCATTTCAAGCCAAGAAATATCAGTTGTGACATGGAAGAGATGTTCTAACATGGGCAAGAGTCCACTCACCACGACTGATGTACCAAGTCCGCTCGCAAAGGCTGCAGCGCATTGACAGAGAATAAGGAGCCAATCATGATTTCCCGAAAAAGCTATAGAAGAGATCTCAATTTTGCCAAAAAGAATCGCTAAGAGGAGCGTGGCCATTCCAACATAGATGCCAGCACGGATGAGTTGCGAGCGTCGTCGTAGCTGAAAGCTCACGATCACAGCAATTAAGCCTGTGATGAACGAAATGATTAAAAAGGCAATATTGATATTGATAAAACGATCTACTAAACAAGCACCCCAAAGTCCCCCGAAAACAATGGCAAAGAAACCTTCCTTTTTTCCTAAGAGTGCCGTGAGTGTTAGTGGAGCTAGTGTGTAGGGAGCGAGCAGAGGTACTATTATTCGATAAAAATCCTCATGTCCTTCGCCAAGAATGAGTATTTTTACCAAAAGGAGCTGACAGAGAAGTGTTCCAAAAAGAAGTGTTAACCGTGAATTGTTACAAAAAATATCATAGGCTCCTATGCGCAGTTGAAAGAGTGCAGCAAGAAACAATAGTAGCGCAATAAGCCCTTGTTGCGTTCCAATGGAAGTTTCGCCAATCATCATGATTCCGAAAAGCCCGCTCCCTATGATGAGTATTAAGAAACAGCGAACAAGCCAATGCGTGCTTAAGAATCTGCTTAATTTAGTCTCTTTAACGCGCCGTCTGATTTTGCCGCAGGTAAGACCGCGCGCTGCAAGTTGACGATGCTCTAAATATTTTACCATGATGAGATGCCTTTTAGAAAAATTCTGGCTAGCGCCTAGCGCCTAGCGCCAAAAAAAGAAAGTCAAATTCCCAGGTGATTTTTTGGTGATTAGGATTTCTGCTCGATGTTACACAAGAAGAAATACGTGCCGAGAGGGAAGATTGAGAAGCCTTCAAGATAAATAGGATCAGATTTATTTTGACCCTTTGGGGTCCTTGTCTTTGACATCTTTATACCCATACACTAAAGCCCAAGGAGTCCTTTCTTCGGGTGATTTGAGGATTTCGACAATCGCAAAATAGGTGCCTGTTTTGTCAGGGATAATATGGGCTCCTGCTGAGACGTAATGTTTTTTATCGTGCATATGCTGCCATGCTTCTGATTCTGCTAGTTTTCCAGTGGTGTCATAGAGATGTACGGAGATCTTCGCGTTTTTCACATCCGAGGCCATCAAAAACCAATAATCATTTCCTTTAAAGAGTTGCGCCATGACAGCTTTTTTTTCCTTCACGCCTAAATCGCCGCCCCAGGCATCTTTGCGGATTGCATATTGCTTGGAATAGGGAAGAGCTGCCTCATAGGCAAAGCTGAGGGCCGCATCCACACTCCCATGTGCTGAGGATAAAAGTGCAAGAAGACTCATGCACAAAAAAGCGCAGTGTTTTAAGGATGATGTCATGTGAGATAGCACGGTGTTTTTTGATAAGAAGCGTTCAAGAAACATCATTAATTTTTAAAACAACTTCGTCCGTGAGCGAGTGAATTTTTTTGACCTGCTCGCGCGGAATATCCTGTTTTTTTCTATCGATGATTAGGCCAATTTGATTAAGAACCCCATGGATGCGTAAAACCAAGGGGTTTTTGCGTAGGCGTGGAGACATTCTGTTAATAGAGCGATCGAAATAATGGACTAATTCTGGTTGATGCAAAAGTTCGGCTCCTGGAAGAGTGTAATGCTCATTAACAATGGCAGTGAGCGCATCCGTGCCGCGAAGCCATCCCCCAAGGCTTACTAATTGAGCAAGATCTTCATCATTCATTTCATCCATAGCAGCACGGACATCCTGAAGAGCCCCATCAAATTCAACACGCACACCGTGCCAATCATGATGGTCTGCTTTATCAATGATGCTTTTGCTTCTTGTGAGGACGGATTTTCGAACATTAATAGCATCAGCGAGCGTTAAGACATCACGGCCTAGTTCTTTAACGCGCTCGGTATCTTCCGCTTCAACTGCAATAAATCCTTCCGCAATAACCGATCCAAGGAGGAGCGCGACCTGTGCTCGGTCATCAGGTGTTTGTGTTTTGCGCAGTCGTAGTTGAGCTTTCCAATTAGGATTTCCTAATTTATCGAGGACTCCAAAAATTTCACTAGGTACAGGAACAACAACATCCTGGACGGAAGCTGCAGGAAAGTCAGAGAGGTTAATGGATGGGGGAGGGAGTTCTGCAAGTAATGAGGAGGAACTCAAAAGAAGCGAGCAGAAAACAGGAACATGGAATTTCTTGACTGAAGCAACACAAGAAAAAAAAGCATGTTTCATTTCTAAATGGAATAGAAAAAAATGGGATGTCACAGTTTTCAGGCTTTGTTTGGACGTGATGTGTAGTATAAAGGAAGTTTTTCCGGTTATCCACCGTTAATTAACTATAGTAAACATCAGAAAAGAATTGATTTTGAATGGACCCTCAAAGACTACAACACTATCTCAATATTGCCGCTAAAAAAAAGATTTTAGTTTTAGGTGATCTGATGCTGGATGAATTTGTTTGGGGAAATGTTGTGCGTATTTCACCAGAAGCTCCGGTTCCTGTTGTAGAAGTAGAACGAGAATTTAGCTACCCGGGAGGCGCTGCAAATGTTGCCCGAAACTTAAAACAGTTTTGTCAGGAAGTTTATGTTTTGGGCCAAATTGGAAAAGATGATGCCGGCGAAAAATTAAAACGCTTAATGAGCAAAGAAGGCTTGCGGACTGATGGCCTCATGGTTGCTGAAAATATTCCCACCATTGTTAAAACACGCATTATCGCACAACATCAACAAATCGTTCGCGTCGATCGTGAGAAAAAAATGCTCCGTGATGCCTCTGTTTTGAACAATGCCATGGCACAAAGTCATGCTTTGCTTGAGTCCATAGATGCGATCCTTTTTGAGGATTATGGGAAAGGATTCCTCTGCCAGGACCTTGTTGATGCCATCTTAAGCAAAAGAACCCATCAGGTGATTACGAGTGATCCTCACCCAGCAAATCTCCTGCAGTGGCCTGGCATCGCTGTGATTAAGCCAAATCGCTCTGAGGCTTTTGCAGCAGCTGGTATTGCCTTAACGCCTCCTATCTTCCCGCCAGAGGAAGATGAAGCACTCATGGCCGTTGGAGAAGGATTGCTAAAAAAATGGCAGTCGCAGGCTCTTTTAATCACCTTAGGTGAACAAGGAATGATGCTTTTTCGTTTAGATCATCCTCCTTATCACACGCCAACTCGAGCGCAGGAAGTCTTTGATGTTTCTGGTGCTGGTGATACTGCAATTGCCCTCTACACCATTGGCATTAGTGCTGGGGCTACACCGCAAGAAGCAGCAGAACTTGCAAACCATGCAGCTGGTATTGTCATTGGAAAAATTGGAACAGCGACATGTTCGCCTCAAGAACTCAAGGAAAGTTTTTTAAAATTTGCCTAATGTGCGCTCTACAGTCCAATTATCCTGATTCCTATTTAGCACGAGCAAGATTGAGAATCTCATCACAATGACGCACCTTAGCACTACGGGCCTTAGGCCGGCTCTCTTTTTGGATCGGGATGGAACCTTAATGAAGGAAGTCGATCATTGTCACCGTCCAGAAGATGTCGAGGCGATAGAAGGCGCTGCTCTGGCCCTTGCACAAGCACATCAACAAGGTTGGTGGAATGTGATTATTACGAACCAAAGCGGTATAGGTCGTGGGTATTTTAGCGAAAAACAATTTCAGGCCGTACAAGAGGAATTACAGCGTCAGTTAGGGCAACTCATTGATGCTACCTACATGTCATCATCTCTTCCTAATACGGATTCTCTGCGTCGCAAGCCTGCCCCTGGAATGATCTTCGAGGCAGCGAGAGATCTTGGGATTGATCTCCCTTCTTCCTATATGATAGGAGACCGCTCCTCTGATATTGAGGCTGGTAGGGCTGCTGGCTGTAGAACGATTTTGGTCTTAAGCGGATATGGCGAGGCACACCGTGATGTGGGTGCCGATTATATTGCTAAAGATGTCACGGAAGCTATTGGGATAGCTCTTAGCCGGGATATTTCACACTGATCTACTGCGGAGACCGCGAAGTTAACCCGCATATTGCACACTAAATCTATTGCGGCTTGTGGAAAGCTCTATGGCTACTGCGTTGGTCTCGAATGGTGATTGGGGCAACACCAGTGCTCGGGAGAGCCTGGGGTAGACTGCCGTAACCGTTAGGTTAGGGGCAGCCCGTAAGGGCGAGCCGAGTAAGGTGTGAGCGAGTCAATATGTACGCATACAGCCCGGAGTCAGACTTCATCACTTGCCTGGCTCCATAAGCCTTTGCGGCCTTCGGCCTTGCTCTTTCTAACAATCCTTGCGTTCTTTCCTTTCATGTCAACGTTAGCTTGAGTGTAGCTAACAGGTGCACAAGGTTGACAATATTTCATCTCTTTAAGAAAAGTAGGGGGGGATGAGGGATGAATATGATCAGGACAGGGTTGATTTCTAAAACCAAATGTGCGTTTTATCGGGTCCAAGATCCTATGACATAATTCATGCAAACCGTTATAAAAATCGACCACTTCTCCTAACCCATAACTACGCGCCAATGCCTGAGCTTCAGTTTTTCCTAAAATATCTATAGCTATTAGACCTGCCATATCTCCTGTTGTATGGAGCAGCCACTGGGCTCCCCAAGCACAGGCATTCTCAATGCTATAGAAAAAGCCATCAAGAGCTGTGGTGAGAATTCCAATAGGCGCCATCACCTTGAGGTAGGAGAGAGACGCACAACCTTCAGCAGCCTCGTAGACACAGGCCATCTCAATGCCTTCCTGAAAAATAAAAGCACTCGCATTCCATCCAATCCATTCATAGGTCTTATTGGCTGCAATACTGTTATTAATAATCGCCATGGTTACAGCCTCTTTTTTATCCTTACTTGTTGGGAGCTTGGAGCGCTCGGTTTTATGGGCGCGTGCAATTCTAAATCCTGTTGTATTGTTTTTTGTTGTCATTGTTAAGGTATGACGACCATAACGCGTCAGATCATTGCAGGTGCTATCTTCTGGAGAAGCCCAAGATCCTCCACGAATCGCACAGCTGGCATGGGAGCTATCGCTCTCTTCTACATAATCGAGAGAAAAAGTCCATTCATTGACGTTACCCCCCATGTCACAGAGGCCACGGTGACCCTCTCCAAAAGAACCGACAGGGGTTAAGCAAAAATCAAAAGCCTGATAATAATTTATATCTCCTGGGAGGTTAAAAATATAGGCATTCTCTCCGTATGCATAATTAGCATCTCCAAGATATCCAAGTCTGTTAAGTGGAGGGTGTCCATCATAGGAGGTTGAATAATCTGCGTAGAAATCACAAGACTCTCTCTCTTGAACCGATGGAATCGGGTCCTGCGGGTCATAGGTAATGATTTGTCCTAGGTCGCTATAGTAGTAAGCTGCCTTGTACCACTGATCTTCTGTAGGTAGGAAAAATTGATGCTCAAGGTTCGAGATGATGCGGATAGATGTTTGTCCATTAGTTTTTTTAAATTGCTTTATTGTGTAGGCACCGGTTTCGGTGATGGCATCACATGCTTCTTGAGTAGTCTCTCCTTGAATAAAAGGAGGAGAATCATGCTCCATAAAGTTACAAAAGCGTAAACAGCACAAAATATCTACGTACGTGACGGGACAGTCCTCTCTGCCTCCAATCGCTTGGTAGTGATAATAACCTTGTTGAGTAATCGTTCTCTCTAGCACAGCGACCTGAGGATCTGTTGCCATACGCTCATCAAAAAGTTGATGAGGATCACCTATAACGGCAACACTGTTGAGAAAATCTGCATAGATTTTTGCAGTAATTTGATATTTTCCCATCTCAAAGGAATCCTTCACTGTTCCGAAACCCGTTTTCTCATCTGTGGGATTGTCCGGGTCACCAATAAGAATAAATTCTTGGGCTTTAGGCTCTATGCCACTGGCCCGAGCATTCGGAAAAAAAAGCATTAAGGTGAGAAAAAGGAGGGAATTCTTTGCAAGGTGGTTGTTAATCATCAGCGGATAATAGCATCTAGATGATTTCTTGCTGTTGTTTGCTTGCTAAAAATTAGCGCTTGTGTGCAACACGCTCTACAGGCTAACGCAGCATCCATTAGCCTTCTGAGCTTCTGAAGTAGATTGGCATGAAATATTCGGGCTCAGTTTTCACCGAGCTTGACCAAGATGTTATGGTCATCAAAATGCAAAAGTCTTCTGAGTTATCCCATCTTTCCCAAGGAATGATGCTCTTTGGCCCTTGTGGAAAACAGGGCATCTCACTTACTCGTTACTCTTATAAAAAAAGTGATCCAACAGTAATTCCTGATTCTTTTAACAAGAACTCGTTAATTCTTCTTCTCAATATCAGTGGTCATGCTCACATTGCATCTTATTGCAAAAAAGAACCGCTTGAAAATTATCGCTTTGCCATTTCACCTCAAAAAATAGTTTTTTTGTTCAAAAAAAACATGCTCCTTCTCATGCAGCGAGAACCAGGTCACAAACATCATTTTTTTATTTTAGAAATCTCTCACCGCTGGCTTGCCAAGCTCATGAAAGAACATCCCCATCAGACTAAAAAAGAAATTCATGACTTTCTTGAGCAGTTCTCTGCAAATATCAAACCGACTCTATCTCCCGTTTGTATTAATTCGCGAGCACTCTGCGAGGAGCTTTCTTTACCTGATAGTAAGAATGATCGCCCTGCTTTATGGTTTTACGCAAAAATTCTTGATCTTATTTCACATGTAGTCTTAGAGCCGATTGAAGATTTTTGTTGTTATCGCAAAGAGCGTGTCGGCTTAGAGCGCATTGCCTTAGTCAAAAAATATCTCGCACAAAATTTAGTCTATCCTCCTTCTCTCGTGGAATGTGCACGAAAGGCAGGTTGCAGTTCGTCGTATCTGAGTCGTACTTTTTCAGAGTACACGGGTATGACGATGAGTCGTTATCTAAGGAATCTCCGCTTGGAGCGTGCTGCAGAACTTTTGCGTAGTGGTAAGTACAATGTGACAGAAGCGGCTATGGCTGTTGGGTACTTAAGCTTAAGTCATTTTTCTAAAGCCTTTGCGGAGATGTTTGGTTGCTGCCCATGTGTCTTTGGATTGCCCAAAAAAACAAGATAAGAGGCGTTGATTTTTTAAAATAAACGGTATTCGAGCTATAACGAGGGAACAAGCTGGCGAACTGCTTCAACAACTTCTGCTGGTGTTACTTTTTGCATGACTTGGCATCGATCTAGTGGGGTCTCGGTCGGTGGACAAATATGTGGGATTTGAATCGCATTCCAATGGCAAGGGGAAATAGGACAGGCTTCCCGGTGATGAATAGGATAGTGATTAGGGTAATATTTTGCACGGGTATCTGGTCCATAAGGCCCCCACAATCCTACGCAAGGTTTTCCTAGAATTCCTGCCATATGGATGAGCATGGAATCTGGGGCAACACAGATTTCTGCGCGCTCGATGAGTGCCCATAAAATACGAGGTCGCTCGAAGGAACGGAACTCCGCATTAGGCGGACCTAGCGGTGTAAGCCAATAGTCTTGGGTTTCTAGAGGGCCATAAATTCCAATCCAGTAAATATCTGGAAATGCTTCTGCAAGGGCTTTGAAGACAGCACGGCTATGTTCAGCAGGCAAGGAGCGTATTTGCTGAGAACATGCTATTTGGTAAAAACCAAGACGACGATTCGCATAAAGAGCTTTGGCAATGCCCTTTTCCATCGGTGTAAATCGAGGGGCAACACGTTTCTCGTGATCAGGGATGGAAGCAGGATCAATACCACAAATTTGCAACATAAGATCAATAGGCTGCATCTGATCATGGTGTGCATAGCCATTGGAAATATATTCCAAATTAATATGGTGATCAAAATTCTCGAGTATGGACGACCAGTAGCAGGGTAAAAGCACAATGGATTTAATCCATGGGAAGCCATACCAAAAAAGTGCTAGATGATGCTCTGAGAGGATGTGCACTTCATAGCCACGGTCAGCAAGGATTTTTGCTAAGGGCCATGTCATGATTTGATCCCCCATGCCGCCAACTCCATTGTAAATAAGAACTTTTCCTTTAGGGCCATGCGCAGAATAATGCATCGGCTTGAACATGGGTTCTACTTTTGAAACTTTTTCAAAAGGGATCGAGACCTCCCATTCCTTGAGCTTATCGAATTGTTTGTCAGCAAAAAGATAGCCTTTGCCTGCTTCAAAAACATCAGCACAGCCGAGTTTGACATGAGCATTTTCTAACCAGAGATGTTCAGAAAAAGAAATAACGTGCATACTGATTCATAAAAATCACGAATATAGAAGATGGCAAATTGCTTCGCAATAATTTAAACATTCTAACCCGCATATTTCACACCGATTCTGCTGCGGCTTGGGAAAACCTGATGGATACTGCGTCAGCTTCGAATTGCTCCTCGGGCAACAATAGTTCTTGGGGAAAGCCTTACGGTCTGCCTAAAGGCAGTCTCCACCGCAGTCTCCCGCCCGCCCGTGGTTTCTAGATCAGGATTCGCGGCGCCTCGCGACGAATCAGTATGAAATATGCGGGCTAAACTCTTTTTCATTCATGACGAGTATATGTCCAAAATTCTCTTTATAGGATTAGACGCAGCCGATTGGGGGCTGGTTTCACAAAAAGTTCTTGATGGTAAACTCCCTCATTTATCCAAGGTCATTGCTCAGGGAGTGAGCGGGCCTTTAAGATCTATTGATCCTCTTTTTTCACCCTCTCTTTGGGCCACAATAGCTACTGGCAAAAGAGCCTACGAGCATGGCATTACTGGATTTACACTGCCAGATCATAATGGAAGCGGTTTACGGCCCTACGATAGAATGTCGCGGCGCTCTCCTGCACTCTGGAATATGTTCACCCATAAACAAAAAACGTCTCATGTCATTGGGTGGTGGAATACTGCTCCTGCAGAAAAAATTCTAGGCGTCATGGTTGATGAAACATTTCGTATTGCGCATCGTCCTTGCAATGAACCATGGGAGATTGCACCTGCGAGTGTTAGCCCGATATCGTTTGCAAGTAAGCTTGCTCAAGAACGTGTCCATCCTCAGCAATTATCCGAAAAGCT
>Ga0364909_10124_pt3 | contig 28634 bp, 28 predicted proteins | sample SorcelJu500001C3_3_FD_206966 | JGI IMG/M metagenome (GOLD analysis project Ga0364909, IMG submission 206966) | Enriched cells from Trout Bog Lake Hypolimnion, Wisconsin, USA - BchlTB.June25.5000.01.C3 | ecosystem: Environmental > Aquatic > Freshwater > Lake > Hypolimnion/Profundal zone | place... | reverse complement strand
ACATTTGTAGAAGCTGAATCTGCTATATTCTGCGGGGTTATTAAGCGCCTTACACGTTGATTTTTTTGAAATATTTTTCCAATTGCACTCATACCTGAATCAAATGTAAAACATGCAGATGTGTCCTCTGGAATTTCTAAATAATTTAAAATGGCATCTCCTATCTTCTTCTTTTCATCATCAGTATATTCATACAATGATTTGCTTCCAGATAATTTTATAATATTTGCAATTGACATATTATTTGTTGCAGAGGTTGATACAGATGCATCTGATGAAGATAAAGCATCGTATGAAATGGGAATACTTGTTTTTGCAAGATTATTTTTAATTTCAAACCATTTTGTACCGTCTGTTTCAACATTTGCAACTCTAATTTCAGGATTTTCAGGTGTTGCTACTGTTACAGATCGCAAATAATCAATATAGTGTTTTATACGTGCTGCATTATCATTTGTATTACCAGTATAAGGTGTAAAATTTGTAAATACATCTGCATTCTCTGTTATAAATCCCTCTATAAATTGTATAAGATGAACAGGAATAATATCCCAAAAATCATGCATATTATCCAGTAGCGCCAGTAAATATTCCTTCTTTATATATTGGTCTAATGGTATTGGTGCTACTGGTACTGGTGCTACTGGTACTGGTGCTACTGGTACTGGTGCTACTGGTGCTACTGGTACTGGTGATACTACTTGCATTACATCTGTTGCAACAGATACTGCTGGTTGTGCAGAAACAAATAACTGTACTGGTACATGTTCCTCAATACTGTTAATGGCACGTCTTTGTTCTGTTTGGCTTGTAATTTTATCTTCCAAATCAATCTCACTTATAATTTGTTCTATATATGGATCAAATAGATTTGTCTTAAATGTGTCTAATACAGCATTTTCTTTTGCAATTGCTGCATTAATTATATCATCAGATACAGGTGCTTTTTTAGGAGGCATCCTTTACTCTACTAATCTTTCTCAAAATAATTTACTATTTAATGCCTCACTGTTAACCTCCTTCGCTTGTACGTACGAGTCTTCTTCTTTTTCAATCTGCCCTGTACATATCCCTTCTCTACCTCATCTACCGCCTGCTGCATGATCCGAATACCTTCATCTGGTTGCGGAGCCAAATCTAATACAGATGCTGTCTGACCCGTATTGTACCGAAATACATCCAATACATCTTCTATCATACTCAAATTCTCAGGATTTAGATGTTTGATTGCCCTGTCATCCGCATAGGTATCATACAAATAATAGGAAAAAGGATCTATCTCCATTTTGGCATCTTTTAAAGCCTCTAAGAAAAGTACGCTAATCCGATCAAATGACGCTTTAAATTCATATGGAGGGACCTTGTGATAATGATGCCTTAATTGTTTTTGAAGATCCATATGCTGTAAATCATCAAAAAAATGAACATCATTCGGTTCAACTGCACTTGGTGCTTTAATAGATCCATTCACCATAATATCTCTTAGTGATTCCCATGATTTACTTATGCTTCCATTTGTATTTTTATACAAAATCTTGTCTGCATTACGCATGGGATGAAACCAATGAATACACTCTGTAATTAACCGTTTGGTTCCTAGATGAGCATGAATCACATCCCTGATAAAATACAGGCTCTCCAAATGACTATTATTACTATAAATAATGACAGTAAGCACCTTTCCAGCTTTCTTTAACTGGTACAATTGTTCCATAATACGCAGAATTCCAGGTCTAAGCACACCAAGCGGATGGCTAGAACGTTCCTCCTTTGCAACTTTTTTTACAAATAATGGATACGCCCTGTTCATTTGCTCTTCTATTTTGTTTGCATAATGTGGACTTTGATACTGTATTTCTTTTGACTTAGATGTAAGAGCCGCAATAAAATAATAAACCGACTCAAGTTCAGCGATGGTCTCATCCATATCAAAAACAAAATAGCTCATGGTTGACCTATTCTGTGCCTGTTTATTTTATATGTGTATCGTTTACATTGCATTCGGTGTAACCTTCGGTTTTTTACGCAGTGGTATAATTTGCTTCGCATCCACTCGCTCCACGGGCTCAATATATCGGAGTCCCATGAATGCAAAGATGTCCTTCTCTGTTTCCATTACAGGCGGTACTGGTTTGCCTGGCTGTATAAGCGTTAGCGTGTGCTCATTGAGGGAATAGCCCTTTGATAAAGCATGCTGCCTAAACGCAACATTGAAGCGATCTGATCCCGTGAAATATAATAGAGAATATGCATATTCCTCTTCTAGGACCAGCAATAAGTCCAGACGTCTAGCTGGGTAGTCCTTTCCAAACCGACAAATCGCCATGCATTTGTGTGCACCTAGCGCTAAGACTTCTTCAATATAACCTTCTACTTGAAGCGTGTGCACATATTCTGATAATAAGAGTGGTCCATCCATTTCCTCTTTCGGAAGACAAATCAACACATCAATGTCACCTGAACTTTGCAGTCCACGACGATAACTTCCTACAATTTCCGTGTTGAAGACGAATTCAGAAGGGAGAAACTCATAAATGTATCCTTTGTGCTGATTCATTTCCTCACGAGGAATTCGCAACAGTAAATCATCATAATATTTTAACCCAATGGTTTGTTTGTCATTTAATAATTTTGGCTGTGTTTTAACCGCTTCTTTCAATTCATCAATGGTTTTGAAGCCCATTTTGACCAATTCCGTGGCCCTAACAGGGCCTACTCCAAAGATCTTTTGAAAGGCATCCAATGCATCCAGCTGATAGAGTTCTTTTGCTTTTTCCGCCGTTTTCAACTGACCCGTCGCCAAAATCTCTTTAATTTTCTTTTCTATTTGCTCTCCCACTCCTTTAATGTCTTTTAGATCGTCGTACGTGCTGATTTGATTCATGTCTTTCAATTGATTGATTACCGTGGCGTAGGCACGGGCCTTGAACGGTTGCTTCTCGGCAATGTCCCGTTTCCGTAACGTATCCAGAGCGTCAATGATCGCTGATTTGTAATCCATTTGCTTTTATTAAGGTGCCCTTTTTAAACCATGGCTACGATTTCAATTTTTCTTTTGGAGGGTTATCTAAAGCGATGCTCTGATTACTAGACAAGTATGAAATTCACTTTAAAACGAGATGGCAACGGGGCCGACTACTGGAATGGCGCTAAACCCCTTCCTGCGGAAATTAATGTCATCAGTCACTCTCAACACATGGCCGAATGCGAATTACTTTCTATTTTATCTGTTCTGCACGGCCATTTGACCCCCTTTGATATTTTAACCAGTGCGGAACCAGATACGGAGAAAGATAAAGATATTGCGTCGGTTCTCACTGCGTTTCAACACTACTTAGCTCCCAAAATGCCTCTGTCACATTATTCAGGATCCGATAAACGGATTGTTCCTTCTTCTATCACTAAGAAAGTGATACCTATTGATCCTTCTAAGCCCTTAATGTGATCCTAAAAATTAGAAAATTGAACAGTCTAAAACGATGCTGAGAAGATACACTATGGCCGCATTAGTTGCCGCACCAAAGAGAGTCAAAAAAGTAGTAGAAGAACCAGAAACATGTACCATTTGTTCCGATATTTATACTGCGATTATTAGAAAAAAAGTTACTTGTAAGTATTGCCAGGCATCTTCTTGCTCCAAATGCATTGAACAATATCTTCTTAGTCGCCATGAAGATGCCCACTGCCTACACTGTCGGGTCAATTACAACAATAACACGCTCCATGAAATCTGCACACGCACTTACTTGCAACAACGATTCTTTCATCATCGCCAGGAAGTACTCGTCAATCGTGAACGGGCAAATCTTCCTGGTTTGCAACAGCTGGCAATTGATGAACGTAAACGTCGTGATATGATGAATGATGCATCCCGTGTTAATAGAGAGATTGATACATTAAAAAAGGAGAGTAACAATGTCCTCATTGATTACAATAATGCACATATTGACTATAACAATGCCCGTGCTGCAAAAGAGTCTGTTGGCGATCTACTCAAAAAAATGGACGATCTTCTTGAGAAAAATAGCGCTATTCGTGACAAGATACGTATAAAACGTGAGGAATTGTGGGAGATTAACTATAAAATACGTCATGTAGGTGCCGAAGGAGAAGAAGAAAAGAAAGAAGAGGAGAAAAAGAAATTCATTCGCCGCTGCACACGAGACGGGTGTCAGGGTTTCTTGAGTACTGCGTGGAAATGCGGCATTTGCGATTGGTATAGCTGCTCCAAGTGTTTCATGGTGAAAGGGCTGGAACATGACGCTGCACACGAATGCAAACAGGAGGACGTGGAAACGGCCGAGCTGATCAAGAAAGATTCTAAACCATGCCCGAATTGTGGGGAATTTATTACTAAGTCGAGCGGCTGCTTTGCGGCGGATACGCCTGTTCTTTGCTGGAATGGAACAGTAAAGATGTCCCAAGATATTCAGATCGGCGATGAATTGGTAGGCGATGATGGAACAAAGCGAACAGTGATGGATACTCTTACAGGAGAGGATACCATGTACGAGGTTAAACAAAATAACGGAATGACCTATGTTGTTAATTCCAAACACACGCTTGCATTGAAACATACTCAAACCAATGATATTCGTTTAATTGTCATAGATGAATATATCAACTTATATGACAAAGAAAAAGATCTGCTTGTTGGAATTACATCCACAGGAGTTGAAAAGTCCATTGTGGTTCATTCCATTGGATTGGGTACTTATTATGGATGGGCTATTACTGGAAATAAATTATTTCAACTTAGTGATGGTACGATTGTTAAAAATTGTGACCAAATGTACTGTATTAGCTGTCAAACCCCTTGGTCCTGGAACACTGGTAAGATTGTCACCTCTGGACCCATTCACAATCCCCATTACTACGAATGGATGAAGCGTAACGGTGGAACTGTTCCCCGCAATCCAGCAGATGTCCCATGCGGCGGCTATCCTGGTGCATGGGAACTCCGTCGTCCACCCAAAGGAGTCAAGATTCGCACCATGAACTCCTTCTATGAGTTTCATCGCATCTGCAATGAATTGCAGGAGGTCTCTACTCGCCAGTATCGTAGCCATTTAGACAATACTACCACGCATTCTATCAACGTTCGCTTTCTGCTTAGCGATTTTGATGAGAAACAATGGGGGCGCATGCTAGCTATTAATGAAAAGAAACGAAAACGAGATACCGAAATTCAGGAGATTCTTGGTGCCTTCCGCATGGTTGCTGTAGAACTTATCAATCGTATTCACAATTATAACAATGCTCAATTTCGTACCTTTACAGACCTACCTCCTGCTCTTGCAGAACAGATTCTCACGAGTGTCATTGTAGAAATAGAAGCACTTGTTACCATGATTAATAGTGCATTACGTGATGTAAGCATTGCTTATTCCTATACGGTTCCCTATATTAATAAAGTTTTAGACGATGGAGACAAAATGACGTATTATAACATTGCTGTAAAGAATTTTACGGAGGAAGTCAAGAAACGTCGTGGTAAAAAAGATGCTGGAGATGCTTGCGATGTGAGCGATGCTGCTTCAGCTTGCGATACCCATCCAGAAATAAGTCCTACAGAAGAAGTCCAGGAAGAAACAGAATCAACCGAAAATACAATCATAGAACCCATAGAAGATGATGCAACTGAATTACAGCGTGTCATTTTAGAAAGCATTAAACTTATGTAAATGATTATCGTTCTATTTTTAATTTATAACAAGAGAATAAGGAATGTTCTCTCGTTATGATGTTGTTATTGTAGGTGCAGGCGTAGCTGGATTACGGGTCGGCATTGAAACCTTACGTATGAAACCAGGTATTTCTTGCTGTATCCTTGAAAAATACAGATATCATGGCGGCAGAGTGGTTACCTATAAAAAGAATATCAATGGCATCGGCTCTGTTCAGTGGGAAAATGGTGCTGGTCGCATCGCTAGCTCACATCATAGAGTTCTTTCATTATTTAAACAGTATCACTTGAGTTTTGTTCCCATTGAAAGCGATAGTATGTTTCTTTCTAAAGCAGGATATCGTCCCAATCCGTTTTCAGAATTATATGAAATATACATTAAACCACTGGAATCTCTTTCTGCGACTGTTTTACAAACGCATACCATCTATCAACTACTTGAACAAACTGTGGGTCCAAAAGTGGCCAAAGATGTATGTGTAACCTTTCCCTATTTTTCTGAAATGTATACCTTACGAGCAGACTGTGCATTAGAATCCTTCCGCTCTGAAATGGGAGCCTCCGCATCCTTTGGTGTTTGTGGTGAAGGGCTTTCTTCTCTCGTAGAGGGAATGGTAAATGAATTTGAATCACTTGGAGGTACACTTATTTCACAAATAGAAGTAACATCTATTGATTATCACTCTGGCGTATTTTCCCTTCATTCCAAACAGATTTGTGATGGTATTACTAAAAAAACCACGATTCAATGCTCTACATGTGTGCTAGCGTTACATAGTCATGCCGTTAAGCAAATTCGTGGAGTAAATCATTTACCTGTACTATCCAAACTGATGATGATGCCATTGCTACGCATGTATGCTATTTTTCCTACAATAGGCGGAAAAAGCTGGTTCTCTAACCTACATAAAACGGTTACAGATGATCCTATTCGCTACATTATTCCTACAGGAAAAAGAACCATCATGATTTCTTACACCGATGGAAAAGATGCTTCTTACTGGTTCCGACAGGGAAATGTAACAAAAGTAGAACAACACGTAATGAAACATATTCGGCGCCTATTTCCTGATCGCACCATACCTGATCCCCTTTTCTTCAAAATGCATCCCTGGTATCAAGGATGTACCTATTGGCTACCTGGCAGCTATTCCGTAGAAGAAGAAAGCTATGGATCCTTACAACCTTTAAAGAAAACCATGCCTCATTTATTTATGTGTGGCGAGTCCTTTGCTGTAAAGCAATGCTGGATAGAGAGTGCATTAGATCAAGCTGATCAGTTATTAGGATTGGCTGCCTTTAAGGATTCTATTAAATAATATTGGGGGCATGTACATTTATTACAATTATTTATCATAAAATAGTAATAGATAGAAATGGCTTCTGCAGATTTCAATAATTTGGCACTACGAAATACAACTACCTATAATCCGGATGGATCCTTTGTTACAAATGGGTATGTATTTACTGTTAGTACCAACGGTAGACAAAACTGGACCAATGTACTTTCACTTAGCACGGTCAATGCCAGTACCATCATTTCTTTAAGTAGTCTGACCAATAACAGTATTGTCAATTCCACCCTAGGGGCCTATAATATTAGTACAGGATCGCTTACTAGTAATACAATTGTAGGAAATACTGCTACTATTTCATCTATTATTGCAAATAGCATTACTGTTTCACAATTTAATATATCTACTTCTATGACAAGTACCATGGTTGATAATTTTGTGGTTACTTCCACACTTAATGCATCTTCTATTACTGCTGTGAATATGACATATGTTTCATTGATGGGTAGCAGCATTTCCACTACAAGTATAAATGCAGGGCTGCTTACTGTATCCTCCCTTCTAGGAAGTACTATTAGTGTGAATAATGGTCTTTATTCCAGCTTAATTGGAAGCAGCATTAGTGTTACTGCTCTAAATTATTCTACTTTAATGGGAAGTAGTATTGTTGCACAAAGTCTAAATATTATTTCCAGTGCAATCATTGGATCCACCCTATCTGTTACTAATGTCAGCAGCAATACAATTACTACAAATAATCTGAACTATTCTACCTTAGTCGGCAGCACCATTACTACTGGATCCTTATTATATTCTACATTAGTGGGAAGTAGTATTATTACAGGATCTGAAACGGTGATATCATCCTTAGTAGTGGGTTCTACTATTGCATCCAATGTTGTAAGCAGCAATCTATTATATACTAGTCAGCTAAACTATTCTACTATGATTGGCAGTACCATTGGAGTTGGCTCCCTTTTTTATTCTAGTATGGTTGGAAGTAGTATTACTAGTGGCACCGCTGCTATCTATTCCTCTCTTATGGTTGGATCCACTATTAATACAACCATGTTAAGCACAATGACAATATCTACCAGTCAACTCAACTATTCTACTATGACTGGTAGTACCATAACAATGGGTGCTGGATTCTATTCTACCCTTACAGGAAGTAGTATTTCATCTGCAGTTGCAAGTGTAACATCTTCCCTAATAGTTGGCTCTACCATTGCAGTAAACTGGTTAAGCACCAATCAACTCTATGTTAATCAACTACAATTTTCTACTTCTATTGGAAGCACTATTGTAAGCAATGCAATTTCAAGTTTGACACTACAAACATCTTCTTTATTTGCAACTAGTTTTTTCCCTGTGAATCTTACTGCATCTAGTATTACTACAAGTACACTTCGTATTACAGCAAGTGCCTATATAGGTTCTACACTATATGTTAGTACTGTCAGCAGTAATATTTCTAATACACTTAAATTAAATTTCTCTAGTATGACTGGTCAATCCATTACATCCAATGTTATCAATACTTCCACATTGACTACATCAAGTATTAGTGTTGGAAGTCAATTTATTAGTTCACTCACATTTGTAACATTATCAGGTAGTACTATTTTTACTTCACAATTATCCGCTTCCACTGCATCTATTTCTAGTCTTTCTGCAAGTTCTATCCAATTTTCTACCATGTATGGTTCCACCATTTCTACCCTGCTTATTGTTGGAACAAACTCTCTCTTTATTCAAGGTGGGACAAATACATCCAGTATGGTTGTTAGCAGTAATGGAATGATAGGAATCAATAATCCATATCCAAAATATTCATTAGATATTAATGGAAATCTCTGTGCATCTACTATTTCTGTCAATAATGAATTATTGAATTATTCTATTAATACACAAACACTAAATAAACAGACTATTAATTCACTAAATAATTTGTACATACGAACCAATGATATCGCAGCAAATTTAGATGATGTACCAGACTATACACAAACCTATACCTTTGGCCAAAGTATACAGAATCGCTGGGTAGCAGTAGGAACAGGCGTAAATGTTGCGAATACCATCGCTTTTTCACATGATGGTATTAATTGGACAGGTTTAGGATATACACCATTTGGAGTAGGTGGCACAGGAACAGGTGGAACTGCTATCGCATGGAATGGTTCCCAATGGCTAGCAGGTGGTTCCATTAGCACAGGAATAGATCCAATCACAAGTTTACCAATACAATATGGAACAAATACACTTGCATGGTCTAGCGATGGGATTACATGGAATGGATTAGGTGCATCTGTCTTTACCAGTAGTGTATCTGCCATTGTATGGGATGGTAAAAAATGGGTAGCAGGAGGAAAAGGTCCTAATACATTTGGCTATTCCTATGATGGCATCAACTGGGTAGGAACTGGTAATGCAGTTATCTCATCCAATGTAAATGCGATTGCATATAATGGTTCACAATTTGTTGCAGCAGGAGTAGCAGGAACAGGTGGAAGTGTACTTGCCTATTCCTATGACGGTATCACATGGTCAAGTGGTGCAGCTGCTGGTAATATTTTTAGTTCTGGTCAAGGTGTAGCATGGAATGGAATACGCTGGGTTGCAGTCGGTACTACAGGAACTGCAACCGCAAATCATAACACTATCGCATGGTCATTGGATGGTAAATCATGGAGAGGAATTGGAAGTACTACGTTTACAAGTGTAGGAAGAAGTGTAGCATGGAATGGCGACCGTTTTGTTGCAGTTGGCACAGGTACTAATACACTTGCCTATTCTGAAGATGGAGTTACATGGACAGGTCTACGTAGTACCATATTTACATTAGGTGGATATGGTGTAACATGGGGTGGAACACGATGGATAGCTACTGGTCAATCAGGTACAACTGGCACCATCAATCAAATGGCTACATCACTGGATGGAATTACATGGACTGGATTAGGATCCAATATCTTTACAAATGGAATTGGATTAGCAGCCGCATATAATGCAAGAAGATCTAATACCATTACCTTTCCTCAAAGTCTTACTGTTGCAGTTGGAAATGGTTACAGTACCATTGCCTATTCATACGATGGGGCAATATGGAATCCCGTTAGAAACAATCTTTTTACGAGTACAGCGTATGGTATTGCATGGAATGGTTCTAAATGGCTTGCTGCTGGCAATGGTGCAAATACACTTGCGTATTCATCTGATGGAATGAATTGGGCGGGTCTGGGAAATTCCACGTTTACAAGTACAGGAAATACTGTTGCATGGAATGGGTACATGTGGGTTGGTGGTGGCGTATGTAAAACAGGAGATATTGTGTACAATACACTTGCGTATTCATATGATACCTATACATGGACAGGTATCGGATCAACTATCTTTAATAACCAAACCTGGGATGTAATATGGAATGGTTCACGGTGGGTAGCTGTCGGCCAAGGTGATACAAATACTATTGCCTATTCCGCAGATGGAATCAATTGGACTGGTCTAGGAAATAATATTTTTACTACATTAGGATATGGTGTTGCATGGAACGGTACACGATTTGTGGCCGCAGGTCAAGGCGGTAACACATTAGCCTATTCATCGGATGGTATTAATTGGACTGGATTAGGAAATATATTTAGTAACGGAGCAGGGACTGCATCTGGTAATGCTGTTGAATGGAATGGGTATATGTGGGTTGCAGTTGGTAATGGGGATCATACCATCGCCTATTCTTATGATGGGATCATATGGACACAGAATGTCACATTTACCTCCTTGGGTGGTGGAAATGGAGTTACATGGAATGGTGACCGTTGGATTGCAACAGGATCAGGAGGAACTACCTTTGCAACATCATATGACGGTATTACATGGACTGCTACACCATCTCCTATTTTTACAATGGGGGAAACACTTGCATGGAATGCGGGTCTTGGTGGAGTTACCATTCAACATCCCATGATTGCATGTGGTCAGGGATTTCAATCTATTACTGGCAATAATGTTATTATTAATACGCTGGCCTATTCACCTGATGGAATCAATTGGACTGGTCTAGGGACTAATATATTTTCTGCTCAAGGAAATGGTGCTGCATGGAACGGTCGATCATGGGTTGCAGTTGGTCAAGGATTTAGCCCCTCTACTGGACTACCTGTTACTGTTGCCTATTCATTAGATGGAACCAATTGGACTATTTCTACCAGCGGTAGTGCTATTTTTACAGTATCTGGTAATGGTATTGCATGGAATGGTTCTATATGGGTTGCAGTAGGTCAAGGAACAACATCTATTATGTCATCCTATGATGGTGTTAACTGGGTTCCATCAGTAAATGGAACGTCTATTTTTACTGCAGCATATGCGATCGCTTGGAGCGGATCCTTATGGGTTGCACTTGGACAGGGACCCAATACCATTGCCTGGTCTACTGATGGAATGAATTGGACAGGTGTTGGTACATCTATTTTTTCATCACAAGGTAATGGTCTTGCATGGAATGGTAATACATGGGTGGCCGTTGGCAAAGGAACCAATACGATTGCATGGTCATTAGATGGTAAAATATGGACGGGACTTGGAGTTACCGCATTTACTATATCAGGAAATGGTATTGCGTGGAATGGTCAGCTATGGGTTGCCGTTGGCCAAGGAACCAATACGATTATGTATTCTCTAAACGGTAAAACATGGAGCGCATCTTCTAACGGAAATACCATTCTCTCCATTCAAGGAAATACAGTTGCATGGAATGGAATACAATGGGTAGTGGGTGGCTCAGGAGTAATTGGCAATCCATCCATCTTTACTATTGGATATTCATACGATGGAATAACATGGTATGGAAGCTTATCTGGAAATAATACCTTTTCTATTGCTGTATTTGGCATTGCAGGAAATTCACGTGTTGGACCTGTTGTAGTAGATAGTCAATTAACTATTAGTAAAAATGGATATGGACTCTCTAATAAGCTGGATGTGGTAAGTGATGCATTTAATAATAATGGATTTACGGAATGTAGTGTGAATGTGAATACACATTCCTTCTAAGGGCTTTTTCACAAGTAATAAAAAAAGCCCCCAAAAATCCATGGGCTTTTTAAAAAAAAGCCCGCAAAAATCCAGATATTTATGAAATATAAATCACTTATAATAAAATCTAATCTCTATCTAGATTTTTGCGCACTTTTTTCATTACTTGTGAAAAAGCCAATGGATCAACACTTCATCTTATCGCTCTTTCACCTATGCGTTCTCGCCCCCTTTCTTCTCTTCATCGGATTTCAACGGGCATCCACACCCGATTGGCTCTTTCAAAGTCTCTTTGTAATCGGCATTATTGTACTAGGATTCCACTCCTTCCGACTCATTACACGTCTTCGTAGCAATACCTCCTACTCATGGGTAAATATGATTCATGTTGTTCTTGTCGCACCCCTTCTCATCTACATCGGTTACCACAAGAAAGAGACACCACGTATGTATTATGAATTATTGCTGATGCTATCTTTTGCACTTGTTGGCTATCACCTCTTCTCTCTCATACGAATGCTGGATGCACATCCTGAGCCAAACAAATAGGTACTTTTTACACCTTTGGACATTGAAAATGCCCAAAGGCGGAACGCATTGCGCCTGATAAAACGCCGACAAGTCGGCGTTTTAATTGGCAAAAGGTGTAAAAAAAGTACCCAAAAATCTTAATAAAAATTGAATAAATTATTTACATAAAATAAAGGCATCATGTCGCACTATTATGCAGACGACGAATGTAATGAATGCATACACTATGTAAAACCAATTATAAATCCACATGTGTGGAGATGTAATATTTGTTTGATTGCTGAATCCGCTATTTGTTTTGACGGTGAAACACATTTATGGAATCGTTATGAATTACCATGCGGTCATCAAGTACATGAACGCTGTTATCGCACCTGGGCGAAATCTGTCAATGCGGTTGGATGTCCCCACTGCGGCATATTAGAAAAAGTAAATAGTAATTGCTTCTGTGAAATATGTGATGTATTCGGTCATAAACAGACAACATCATGTATTGTAAAAAAATCCAGAGAGGAACTCATAATGCATGCAGCAGAAGCAAGAGAGGAACGAACAAAATACATTCCCTTCTCTTTAACAAAATAATAAATAGATTTACTATCTACTTATTATTTTTATTGAATAATTATTAGATGAGCATTTCTTCTAATAGTTCCTATGAACTATCACAGGTTCCGCCGATACTACGGCGGAATCTTCCTCCAGAACGGCACCAACAACGTCTTGAACGAAGAGCAAAGCAGAAAAGTCTAAAACAACGGGCTTCTCGCAGTCGCACTCGTAAGAATACCTCTAACGAGAACAATCATCATAAACGTATCAATACAAGCACGAATACTATTAGAAGTCTTCATCCCTCCAATGTTCAAAATACAATCACAAATTATGAGAATTTTCAGGTTGGAAATTTCAATAATGAACATCGTGGACCTCCACATTATACTGTGGAAGATCAGTTACTAGATGTTATTCGTGATACACGTGGGTCTACTGTAGAAGATACACGTCATTGGATCAATACGATTTTAGAGAAAATCGCTACGAGACCAGGAGATTATGGAGGTGGTTATCCTAAAAATAGACTAACCGTGTCTACTGTTGAACAGGCTCTTATTGCCGCTGTAAATAATACAGAACCAGGTGACAACCGTCAACCCATGTCCATTGTCATTTTGGATACACTCTTATCTCACCGATTATTTAAAAATGTACGTATACGAATATCAGGTACTCGTGAATCTCAACCATACGATACAGTAAATAAAGCATTGCAGTTTGCTGCTCACGATACCAATGACATGAGCATCATACGCTATCTCATTCAAGATCGTGGTGCCAATCCAGCTGCTAATCATTTTATGGCAATTATTACTGCCTTATTAATGGACAAATCTATGATGGATAGGGGGCAGTACGCTGAGAAGGATGATATGATTGCTTATTTTATGGACCATCCATTTATGCAGAAGTGGGATACACTGCATCAAGCAGTAGAATATATTAAAGCAAGTCGTTACAGTCCTAAAGAGAAACGCTATCTTATCTCTTTCTTTGTTTATTCTATGTTTGCATTACTAAAGGATACATCTGATAAAACAACAAAAGAACGAATCATTATCATGCATGATCAGTACCGAGAATACATGGAAGAAGAAGAGAAAAAAGAAATTAATCGGCTCTATGCAGATATTACCATGTCTCTTAATAAGAAGCTGCCTTCTAATATTCATAAGCACCTTTCTACATTCGGTGGAAGAAGAAAAACATCTAAAAAAAATAATTAGTATACTGAAATATTATAATATCTCTTGTAGCATCTCTAATTTATCCTCATCCTTAAATTGTACACATCCTTTTGCATGATAATAAAATCCACAACTTGAGGAAAATGTTTTTTCGCAACTTGTGCAGGAAATTGTTTTTGTTTCCTTACTTACCTCCATGATTTGTTTGATTTCTTCCTGACAATGCGACCTCAAACAATGAATGATACAATTTCCTTTGGTAAGCGCTATAAATTCACAGTTATCAAATGGACATTTAAATTTCTTTTCTGAATCATCAATTAATTCACTATGCTTGGATTTCATATGAAGATCTAATGTCTGTTTTTGAAGAAATCCTTTTTTACATTCCTGACATACATGTTTAAGTTCTTCCATATGTTTCTTCATATGATAATGCATGGAATTCTGGCGTTTTTTTATTATACCACAGTCAGGGCATACAAAATCTCCATTATCATTCTTAGTATATTTAATAGTCATGTGGGTACTTTTTTTAAACATTATTTTTGATTTCAATTTTTGTTTATTGTCTACTTTATTAATGTGTGTATGGTTTAGGCCCTTACGTGATAACGTATTAAACAGCCTAAACCTAAAAAAATAAATGGATTCGTTTACAAATGCGTCATGCTTTCAATCAAATCCACTATGTTGTCGTCTTCTTCGTCTCCCACATATAATTCACTGTAATAATTCCAAACATGATAGATCTCTTCTATCATCTTGTAATATCTTAGGAGCGTGAATTGTACAGAGACGCTGAGTTCTTCCATTAATGTATTAAGAAGATCTTCAATAATTTTGGCGGCCATATAGATTGCATTATCTTTGCCTTGGAATTTATTTTGTAATGCAAACCAATTAATGTTACAGTAATGATATACATGTTCACTGCGCTCTTCATACCATTCATCTACTGGTTGAATACCGTGCTTTATGATAAAGGTAATTTCACGACGAAGCAGCTTGAGCATCGTAAAATTGTTAAAAGCGCCCTTCTGGGATAAGGCAGTGGGAATTAGTTCATCTGGAAGCTCGTCTACGTCCATTTTTTGGGGTGATTATTGTTTACGGATGTATTATTTTCAATTTTTATGTTTTATTTGTATTCAAAATCTCTATAGGTATATAAATGAGTGAATTGCTTGCATATTGTATTAATTTAGATACGGAGATAGACCGCTATCATACTATTAAAAATGAATTTAAAGGTGTGCTAGACATACAACGTATTTCTGCAATTGATGGAAAACAAAATGGTGTAGGTGGCGCAAAGGCATTATACGATACAAATATATCTATTTTGAACACTATTATTAATAGCGACTATCAATTGCCTTATATCATTATTATTGAAGATGATATATATAAACTAGAAGGATTTGATACAATTTGGCCCAAGATAAAAGAATTTATTATAACCTCTGACTGCTGGGATTTTATATCCTTGGATCATTTTTTGAATTTTGATAATCCTGTACTAAGCGTCTACAATGATTTTTTATATCGTGTTGATAAATCAAGAAGTGCAGGATTCATGATTTATAACACAGATTTTATTAAATATAATATACATGCATTTACGGATTGCTATCTTATTGATATGCATATTAAATATAATCAATCCTATATACAACTTATTCCAAAAGAAATTATTGTTAGACAACATGTAAATAAATATTCAACTACAGAGAATCGTATAACAGATGATTATGAAGCATATTATGCTGAGACAGAAAAGTTTCTAAAGGATTATACTTTTTAATTAGTATTATAAAATAATTGTACAACTTCAACGGTTTTATCTGTGCGATTCTCATACCAATATTGAATTTGTTTAGAAAGAGCATACAATCGTTCATCCCATTCTTTTTTTGCAGATTTTTTTACAACACATAACCCTGTTGTATTGTATCCCCAGCACGATTTAATTGATTCGGTTGATGTTGTATATTCATCTGGATTAAAACGAATAAAGACAAGGGGGCGATGGTCTACATCTTGTACCCTCTACATTATAAATTGGATGTTTATAACAATCTGGATGACGACAAATATTAGTTCCAACTGGAACCATATCAGGTAATTTATGAGTTGCACAATATGCAGCACGTTTCTCTCCTTTTAGATTATAGGATGGTTGTTTAGTACAGTTAATTACAATGCAATTCGCTCTAATACTAATCATTCCCTCTTTCTTATGAGTACTACAATATAGTTTTGTTTTTTCACCTTTGTAATTAAAAGATGATGTAATAGTACATCCTGGTTCAATACACTTTATAGGCATTCTGCTATTTATAAAAATTAAAATAAATTCAAATTTTTAAAAGTATATAATTTGTTTATGTGATGTAAATCTTACGGCATAAAATGTACAGCTTCAATTTTTTTAAAAAGTATTTAGTAGAACACAATGGCTGGAACAAAGAAACATGGCTTTGCGAAGACATTTGGATCAAAGGCAGAGGTATTCCATGGATCCTGTCTAAAGACAACAGGGGGTCTTACTAAAAAAATGCTTATGAAGCATAAAGGTCGTATCATCTCCCGCAAGAAGCACGCCGCAGGAAAAAAAGCGATCAAGCACCTTCGAGCTCTAGGATTTATTGCCAAAAAAGGCACCTTCAAGCTCATGAGCAAGTCCATGGCCAAGAAGACTAAGCGTCACGGACGCAAACACGGTGGAGGCCCATTGGACAATTTGGGTGCGGCCGTTGATACACTCATGGGCAAACCAGTTGCGGCCCCCGCTGGCTCGGCTGCTCCCGCTGTTGGCTCCGCTGCTCCCGCTGGATCCGCCGCCCCAAAGGTCGGTGGACGCCGTCGTGAACGCCGCACACGCCGCAAGAGCCGTCGTGGATCCTGCTAAGTGGAGATTCTGCATGCTCCGCTAACACACCCCCCTTTTTAAGAGATTCTGCATGCTCCGCTAACACACCCCCTACTTTTAAGAGATTTTGCATGTTTCGCTAACACATCCCCTACTTTTAAGGGATTCGGCATGTTTCGCTAATACCCCGCCATACATATCTCTGATGAACCCATACGGCATCCTTTTCATTATTATCTCATTCATTATAGTATAAAATACCATAATACAATAGATATGGCACGACGAACTCGTAAGAATAAACGCCGTGATCGGCGTAAAACACGACGAGATCGCAAACGAGGCGGTGCATTTAATTTGAACAGCATTACAAAAATAGCGGATGCTCGTAATGCATTGATTCAACCCACTACTAATGCTGCAGAAGCTGCCAAAAAAGCTGTCCAGGCCATGAAAGATGCAGACGGCGCTGAAAAGAAATCGCAAGAGGAACGAGCAAAAATTGCACCACTACAAGCTGCCTTTCAACAAGCACAAGGAGTAAAAGCCAGTGCAGAACAAGCCAATGCTGCGGCACAGGCTACCGCCAAACAATCGCAGGAGGCTGCCGCTGCCGCATCCGCTGCAGCAAGAGATGCCGCTGACAAAGCAGAGGCCGCTCAAGATGCGGCTAAAAATGCAGCATCAAAACTGGAAGAGACGCAGGCCGCTGCTGCTGAAGCAGAGAAGAAAGCCAATGAATTGGCTCAATCCGCTGCAACAGTTGTTCAACAAGCCAATCAATTAGCTCAAACTGCCAACTCACAATCTGCTGCTGTTCGCAATGCTGCACGAATGGCTGCCAATCAGAAATTGGTTCCATTGAATCCTAATGCTCCCGCATTTGTTCCTGCATCACGATCTACACTTCGTGCCAATGCACCCCCATTTCGTTCTACACAAGGTGGCAGACGCCGCAAAACAAGAGCCCGTCGTCACTAATCCTAAATCAAATTCCTTTTTATAGTAGATAGGTTTATCCTATGTACTATAAAAAACATAAAATAAGTAAACATAAAACACGTAAACGACATTACGGTGGGCGTGTATCTCCTATTATTGCAGAACAAATCGCAAAAAAACGCTTTAACTTGATTGCAAATGCACAAAAAGCTGCAAATCATTCTGCCGCTATCATGCGTAATATCACACAAAAACGGCAGGCGATTCTGAATCGTCATCAGCAGGAGTATGAAGCCATTATACAAAAAGAAATACAAAATAAAAATACATATCTTTCCATGCTAAATAATCAAGGAAATAATGCTACCATACGTTCTGAACTACAAGGAATAAAAAATACTGCCTCTCTTAAGAAAAAAGAAGCTAATCAACAACGTAATGCTGCATTAAAAGCACTTGAAGATAATATCATACAGCAAGAAATTGCAGCGAATGCATCTATGAATAAAATGGCTCTTCGTGCCAATGTTGCCTCCAGAAACCACTTATTCATGAATCATACTTCAAATAAGAATCGCACGTTAAAATCTTCCAAAAGTCTTCCACAATTATTTCATAAGGGAGTACCTATTACTCATGTAAATCTTAGCAACAATCTATGATTGAAACTGATCAGACAAATAGCCAAATAATTCAGACAATTGTTTATCCGATAAACGATCGCCTTGATGCTGAATTGGATCATACCAATACATCGCTCCCTTCGGATCCTGTTCCTCTCTGGACCACGCAATTCCCGCACCCGCAATTCTTAACTCTTGCAAAATCTCTTTGTGTTCCTTCTGCGAATATGTCGCTTTGTATACGGACTGAAGTGCTTTGTACACATACTCCCCATAGGTAGAACCCAATTCTTCCATCGGCGCAAAGAAAATCGCTTCATACGGACGAAGCTGCGCCACTGGTTGAGAAGCAATATGTACAAACGTCATGGTTCTACTCAACTTCTGCCATACTCCATCTGGAATCGGAATGTCCTCCGCAATAATGAGAAGTGGTTTTGGAGCATATGTCATGTACGTTAAAATCAGGGTCCAGTCTGCCGTATCCTTCGCTTGAAAGCTCGCATCCACCTGCATTGGCATGTATTTACTGAGTGAAATCGCCATGTTCGTAATCAAAATGCGTTTCTTGAACGGCTCTCTCAACTTCTGCACATATTCCAACATCGGTGGATATTTCTTGGTTGCAAATGGACCTTGTATTAAAATACGGCACCCATGCAAATTATTATTAAAGGCTTCAATCTGAATGGTAGATGTCTCCATCTTCTCTACTTATATTTATCGTCTCTTCCATTTTTATTAAACACACTAAGTAGAAAATGGATTATGTTATGCTTTTAAAAACCATTGCGGTAATGATCTTCGTAGATATGTTCTGGCTTTTAACTGGTGGTATTTTTGCCCGTAGCATGACTGAGCGTATTCAAGGACAGCCCATTAAGTTTCGCATTATTAGTGCAGCCATTGTCTATTTTTTCCTAGCATACATGCTTCTAGAAACTTCATCCTACAAGCAAGCATTTATGTATGGTTTATCCATTTATGCAGTTTACGATTTTACAAATTATGCCTTATTTGAACATTATGATTGGAAATTTGGAGTTGCGGATTCCATTTGGGGCGGTATCCTCTTTGTTTGCACACGCTATTTGCTAAAGAATGTGGTGTTCACAAAGTAAGAGGCGCTGTTACTCCACTTATAGCCGAGGAATAATTTCCCCATTACTGCAAACACAATGGCATGTACGACGGTAATTGTCTCCATCCACCAAATACAGAAGGAACTTCACCGCATATACATAAAAGAGAAAACGGGTTGATTTAACAATAAACGAGGGAACCTCTTGTAGGGTGCATCGCTTTACGTTATCATCCTCATCATCTGATTCTGAATCTGATTCCAATTCCGATTCTGAATCTGATTCCATTACATCTGATAGATTGATTTCAATGCGTGTTTTACATGAAGGGCAATTAAATGAAACAAGCGTAGACGGCACAACAATCGTAGCATCACATTCACCGCATACCAATTCCAACTTTACAGTTATTTCATCGTCCGATAAATGTTTCCATACATACATATTTTTTTCAGTAGATTCGTCGGTTGACTCATCCGTTGTTTCATCCGTTGTTTCATCCGTTGTTTCATCCGTTGTTTCATCGGTGGATTCATCATTTGATTCATCAGGAGTTGCTTCTTTATCTGTAGTTGTCGCTGCTTCTGGCGATTCCGCTGGCGTAGCTTCTGGTGATTCCTCTAGTGATTCCTCTGGCGATTCCTCTGGCGTAGCTTCTGGTGATTCCTCTGGCGTAGCTTCTGGTGATTCCTCTGGTGTAGCTTCTGGCGATGTTTCCTTATTCGTAATCAATACATATTTATCATTAATATTTTCCCACTTTGTTGGGCCATCCATTGAAATGATAGAAGGGGATGAAGGTGGAACTGAATGTAATTCTGGCGATTGATCCGTTTTGGTATCCATGAATCTCTACTATCTATTCGCACAGAATGGTTTAGGTTGTTATCATATTAAATTATAAAATTGAAAATAGAAAGAAAGAAGAGTAAAGGTACCTATGAGCGTTGCTACAGGAAATTCCACTAAACAACCCACTAACAAAATCCCTCGGTTATCTACCACTCTCTATGCAGGAAGTGTATGTAACGATGGTCGCCCCATTACTGAATCCTGGAAGTACAAAGCAGCGGTGGCACTCGGAATACCCATTGTTAAACCAAAATCCAAACCAAAAGTGGCAAATATCGTAAAAGTTAAGAAAGAACTACTCGTAGATAAATATAAACCTAAATCTGTTAAGGATATCATTGGTCACAAGGAACACATTAACCAGATTACAGAATGGCTTACTAACTGGTCCATGCAGGAGAAAAAAGGACTTTTACTCACAGGTCCTCCTGGTATAGGAAAGACAACCATTGCTCACTTGATTGCAACGTCACTTGACTATATGGTGACGGAATACAATGCATCCGATGTCCGATCCGTATCATTATTGAAAGGGATCTTTGCTCTCGGCATGCGGCGGCTGCAAAAGGAAGTGGTTGTGATGGATGAAGTGGACGGACTAGGCGAACGAGGTGGCGTTGCTGAAATTGCCGATATCATTCGGAAAACAAATATACCTATTATCTGTATTGCAAACGAACTACCTCCTAAATTGAAACCCCTTCAAAATACATGCATTCATATCAAACTTCATCGTCCTGTCAAATCCACGATTGCTGGTGCTATTCATAAGATTGCTAATATGGAAGGGATTACCATTACTAAAGCGGAAATTGAGGAGATGTGTGAGAAAAACAGTAATGATATCCGCTCGCTTCTTAACTCACTAGAATTCTATCAAAGCGGGTTGATGATGGACGGACAAAAAGATGGCATACTACGTCACGACTTGTTCTCCGCTACACAGAAACTAATGGCCAATAAACGAATGAAAATGGCAGATGCAGAAGACCTAGTGTACGTAGACTACAGCATGGTTCCCCTCATGGTACAAGAAGCATATATCTCGGCCGCACATACCGTAGAAGAGTTGGAGTTAGCATCAGAACGGATCTCCTATGGAGATACGATGCATTCTACGCTATGGAAAACACAGGACTGGTCCCTTTTACCCCTTCTCGTTCAAAACACGGTTTCCGTGAGTCGGCTAGTATCGGGTCCAGCTCCCTTTCAAATCTTCCCTCAGCTATTAGGAAAGATGTCCAAGAAGGCCAAACATGTCCGATTTATAGAGGACATGGCTAAACGTCAGCGATGTTCCAGTTCGGTCATGCGGCTAGACTACGTGGATACACTACAGTTGATTGTTGCAAAACCACTTCTTGAAAAATCAGACATCAAAGGTACAATTGCATTAATGAAAGGAATTGGTATGACACGGGACGATTTACTGGAAACCATTCCTGCAGTTGTCTCTCAGCCATTGGAAATTCCTACTAAAGTAAAAACGGCACTTACCCGTGAATGGAATAAGATGCACTCTACTGCAGTCATTACGAGTATCACAGGAAAGCGAAAAGCAGAACTTATTACGGATACGATGGAAATAGAGGAAGTAGATGAAGAGGAAGAATTACAGGAAATAGAAGATCAGTTAGCTGCGTTTGAGATCTAGGCTTTCATAAAACATTCCATTAATACTTCTTTTTCTTCAGCAGTAATGCTGTCTGGTCCAACTGGTAATGATTCTACGAATTTTAATACAGCACTGTAAATGGAATCATGCCATATATTGGATGCTTTACCAACATCGGTTGCTGGTTGAAAGTTTGCATCCACGTGCATGTATTTTTGTTTTATATTTCGGGCAAAGAGACGATGAATGAAATTGTATTGCTGGTTTTCCGTATTTGCTTTTTTGATGGTAAACACAAATATGTAATCATACATGGGATTACCATGGGGTGTTAAGGATGACTTTCGAAAGATAAAATTACCGATCTTATCATCACCTGGCTCCGCCGCCATACTTGCTTCTGCAATGGCTCTGGTTGCAGTGCTGCTGAACGAGGGCCACGTAGTAATATCACCTGGCGGATCTGCGGATGTATTAGAAGGAGGAAGGGAGGAATAAGTTGACATGTTTATCTTTCTTTTAAGATAGTGTGTGGGTTCAAATTTTATGAAATGAAATCACTAAATAAAAGGATCATGCGCCCATTGTAGAAGCGCTTGACGCTGTACTGGTCTACAGGTTAAATCACCTGGTTTGCAATTGGCCTTAATTTGCCCCGCATGGCGTCTAAATGCATTCCATCGCTTGATCTGAATCGCATCCATTTCAAGATCTCTTCGGCCCATCCAATATCGGGCATACCACTGGAACCAACCGCGTATGTCCTTGTTTTTTTCCTTACTAGAAAGAATCGGATACTGTTTCGCCACATGCCCTTTTGAATTTGGAACCCATCCATAATCTTCCCAGCCATCCAATGGCAGACGGGATTTTACCTTGAACTCATTGATTTCTGGATTGGCTCCCTCTGGAGATAATTTTCCCTTTTTGATAGCGCTAAGAAACCATTCCTTCGGAAATTCTAGAAGGCAATCGTTTAAATATTTGCCCTCAAATACACCATGCGCTAACATTTGTGCAGGAGTTAGATCAGGATCAAACTCTAGTTTTTTACCAGGAGCTTCTTGCAAAATATAACTGTAATTGTGTTCCATTTTGTTGTCCACCGTAATCTTCGTGCCCTTTTTATAGGCAGATAATGGATTACCTTTGGATTCCAGAATCTTTATCATATCCTCTGTGGTCTTGATATGAAGTACACGTTTGTCTTTGAAGTGCATTCCTGTCTGTTGTCTTCATAAAAATTGAACCATATGGTCTCATAGAAAAGGCTAGATGCAAGTCTATACGCCCCCTAAACCTGCTCCCTTACCTGCGGACTTTGATGAATTCTGGACATCGCTCACTCCTGAAGAGAAAGAACTTCATGAGTTAGCGACGAATATGCTGGGATCGTCCTACTTTATTCAGTGGACGCACATGTATACGAAGTGGAATAAAGCTAAACCAAAATCGGATGCGGCCAAAGCCTAGATGCTGTAAAACCTTAATGCGACCATCTGCACTTTTCAGGTGTAAGGTCCTTTCGTTTATCTAAAATCTTTCGCTCATCGCTTCGCATCTTTAAAATAGGTATCTTGTACGAATGATCTCGGCAGGCCAAATCTAGCCCCTTCTCTGCATCCCATTCCGAATCCGCCAAATATTTAAATGGACCATCTTCTGCACGTCGTAAAATCAAATTATTTATCGGATACTTGTCAATCTGAAGTATTTTTTGTGCAGCAACATTCATCGCCAAATAAGTCGGATCACCTATGTTCTGAACATCCACACCCATTTCTTTTCTAGATTCCAAATATTTATCCACATCTGCAAATTCAGATAATTTTGAAAATTCATCTCTCCACTTCTTCATAAAGGGTGATCCTTTTTGACATGCAAAGAACCAATTCTCAATGATAGGATAGTTCATATTAAATGTTAAGCGCTCAATATAAAATCCAGAGAATTCGGCATCCTTTGAAAATAACCAATGATCTAGTGGAGCATTAAGTGCAACAGAACCATCTATCCATACACCACCATGCTCTGCTAAAGCCCATGCACGAATTAAATCAGATAGGCGGGTATTATTGTCATGGAAATTAACATGTTCCAAAAGATTTTGGGGGATGGACACATAGTTTTTAAAATTATTTTTGTCTAGCAAAATGATTTTATAATTCGGATTAGATTTGGCCCAACTCTTTCGACAATGTTTTACCACCTCAGGAATCTTATCGGGATCATCCCAATATGTCCAAATTATTTTAGGAATACGATTGCATCTGGCTTTTCGCTCAAATGAAGTTAAATATCCAATTAGGACTAATAAAATAATCCCTGATAGTATCAGGTTCAATGTCACGGTTTTCATTTTAAATAAAACCCTATTCTAGCGCATTATTTAAATTTTGATGTATATGATTTTATATATTATATCACCTTCATATGGATGAGATATGTCTTATCTTTCTTATTATTTTCCTATGTATCGTTAGCTGCTGTCTTCTATGTTGTCTATGTGGCAAACATAATCCTGCTTATCAACATATGATGTGTTGCCCTCATGATGATTCTACCATTTCACCTGTATAGGGGTCTTAAAGCCACCCACACTTTTCTATAGATAATTCGGAATCAATTCCTTTTTCTAATACTTCACGCTCATTCTTACAAAATTTCAGAATAGGTGTCTGGTACGATTTATCACTACAAGCTAATGGAACTGCCTTTTCAGCATCCCATTTACCATCTACTAAATATCTAAAAGGGCCATCCTCTGCTTTTTCTAAAAGTAATGAATCTTGTGGATACTTATCAATCTGAAGTATTTTTTGATGAGCAACATAGACCGCCAAATAATTTGGATCATATAATTTTTGAAAGTCCACGCCCATTTCCTTTCTAGATTCCAAATATTTCTCTATATTTGAATACATTGCAATCTTTGAAAATTCATCTCTCCATTGCTGAATAAATTTTGATTTTTTATTACATGCTAAAAACCATGATTCAATCACGGGATAGTTAGGATTAGATATATTGTGTTGACTGTAAAATGCAGAGAATTCCGCATACTTTGAAAACATCCAGTCATCTAGTGGGCCTTTAAGTAGAACAGATGCATCCAACCAGACTCCACCATGTTCTGCTAAGGTCCATAGGCGTAACAAATCAGAAAATCGTGCAGGACTATCTTGAAAACTAGGATTATTTCGGATTCCATCTGGAATGGTAACATATCCCTTAAAATTATTTTTGTTCATTAAAATAATTTCATAATTTGGATTATATTTTTCCCAGCTCGCAATACACATCTTCACTGTTTTTGGCATTTTATCGGGATTATCCCAATAGGTCCAAATCTTTTTTGGTGCCAAATTATATTTCTTTTTATCCTGAAATGATAATGCAAATCCTATAATAATACAAAATACAATTATTAATAGAATAATATTCGTATTATTCATCCCTTTTCTATATATTTATTTTAAACTGACCTAAAGTTACATAGGGATGAATTTAGATAGAATGGCGAACAACGTAAATGAAGTAGATGTTCAAATTGAAATTGGTATCGGACAAACCGTAAAATACGAAATTGATCATGTCACACATCAATTACGATGTGATCGCTTTCTTCATGGCCCATTTGTCTATCCCTTTAACTATGGATATATTATTAATACGATGGGTGGTGATGGAGACCCTCTGGATGCCGTTGTTCTATGTAAACCGTCACTTTATCCCACTTGTATTGTTCGGTGCAAAATCATTGGCGCATTAATTACACGTGATGAAAAAGGACGTGATGAAAAATTATTATTAGTTCCTGTTCCATCCATTGATCCTGATCAATCCGATATTCACGAATACAGTGATTTAGATATTCATACGCTGTCTCGGATTAAATATTTCTTTGAACGCTATAAAGATTTGGAAAAAGGTAAATTCGTAGTTGTGGAGGATTTTGTTGATGCAGCGGAGGCACTTAAGATATATGAGAGTAGTATTTTTTTGAAATAAAACATTTTTACAAAATTTGATTGATAAAGGTTGTCATTAGAAGATAACAACAACAATGAACCTCCAAGCGTACACTATTACTGAACATCCTGAATGGGCCTGTATTTACTTAAAAGCACCTGATAGCGAGAACTTAGACCAACGAACCCCCGTCCACTTATGCTGTGTAATTGATAACTCTGGATCTATGCTTGATAGTGATAAACTAGAACATGTTAAGAAATCCCTACAGTTTCTCCTGGACTTTCTTGGACCTCAGGATCAGATCTCCGTTATTACCTTTAGCGAACGGGTCAAAACCATTCTTAGTCAAACATTTATGACATCGGGTCAAATTAGTCATAAAGAGCATATTCGCTCTCATATTTCCTTTATTTTACCTGAAACATCTACCAATCTTAGTGCAGGATTAATTGAAACACATGAGTCGCTACGTTCAGATGCGTCCAATGTAAAACAAGGCATTCTACTGCTTACCGATGGACACGCTACCACTGGAATCACAGAACCTGATGCTCTGGTACAATTGACACGTACCACACTACAGACTTTTCAGGGTACCTCACTATCATGCATTGGTTATGGCATAGATCATAATGCATCCTTGTTGCAACGCATGAGTGCGGAGGGAGGTGGATCCTATTACGTCGTCAATTCCTTAGAAGATGTGGCGACGGTATTTGGAGATGTACTCGGTGGATTGGCTAGTTGTTCCTATCAACAGGTTCGCATTCTTGTTCCAGAGGGAACTGAATTGAAGACACGTTACCCCATGGAAACATCTAATCATGTTATAAAAGTGATGATTGGTGATCTTCCTGCGGGAATGGAAGCGGTGATCATTGCCAAACTACCTCAGGAATCTCCCATTTTACTGAAAGCATTTCATCTTGGAAAACAGGCAACGCTAACACTGAGTACCACTATTGGGAAATTGGATGATCTTATCGCACAAGTTAATGGTAATGCACATTACCTTCGGTTTGAAGTGGTTGCATTATTGGAAGAAACAAATGCGATGTATCAAACTGCTAGTCGTGGGAAACGAGAAGAACAAATTCAAAAGATTGTTGCATGTACTAATCAAATTCGTACCTGCAAGATGCAGAACCCACATACCTTGTGGGATATGTTACTGGATGAGCTTCAGAATAGCAAAATACTACTGGAAGACAGGCGCCAGTCTTCTTTACAGCCGATGCTGGTCCAACGAGGTGCCTGTTTGGGCATGATGCGAGGCATTGGTGCATCGCCGTCTGCACATGTTTCGCAAGCAACGCAAGCAACGCAAGCAACGCAAGCAACGCAAGCTGCACAACCTGATGCTTTTCTCTCCCCTATGGCTCGGCAATCTAATCGTGTTCAACGATTACTCAGTACACAACTATGTGACAGTCTCTCTGCTAGTCAAGTAGAAGAAGAGCCTGGTGCTTATAAACCAAAGAAAAAATACAATCCTAAACCCTAAGTGGGGATGCTTGCATCTCCAGTGAGGGGTGTGTTAGCGGAGCATACGCTAGCGTCTCCACCACGATTTAAAGCCACCCACGTCTATTTTTTAGAATGACAAGTAAGAAGTGTTTCATGAAAGATGGTGTCGGCTTTGTAGAACTTATGGAAACATTCGGCGATGATTTAACCGTGGTAAATGCAGCCCGTGTATCCTTTGACAAGGTATCTACTGAATTAACCGAAGGAGACAAGAAACTAATTAACTACTTGGCGAAGCACGATCATGTGAGTCCTTTCTTTCATCCACAAGTACGTTTTCGTTTGAAGATGCCTATTTTTGTTGCACGGGAATGGTTTCGTCATACCATTGGATTTGCTCGCAATGAAGTGAGCCGTCGTTATGTGGATAGTTCGCCTGAATGCTGGGTTCCTGCTGCGGAAGAAATTCGGGAACGAGATCCCAAAGTAAAACAAGGGTCTAAGTCTACTCCAGTAGAGGAGGCAGATGAAGTTCATCAGCTATTTGTCGCACAGACCGATGCTGCGATGCAGACATACAAGGATCTTCTTTCAAAGGGAGTTGCGCCTGAGGTGGCACGATCTGTTTTACCACAAAGTATGTACACTCTCTTTGTGGAAACGGCAAGTTTGGCCGCTGTCGCACGGCTTTGTCACTTGCGCTTAGGAGCAGATGCACAGAAGGAAATTCGCATGTATGCTGGATTTGTGAATCAATTGTTGGAAGAGGCCTTTCCTGTTTCTTGGAAGGCATTACAAAGCACTTTTTAAAAAGTACCTCTATATTGCCCAAAGGGCAATATATCGGCCGTGCGGGGGCCGACCCCCGCTAAGTGCCCAAAAAGCAAGAAAGCACTTCTTAAGAGA
>Ga0364909_10132_pt1 | contig 29176 bp, 39 predicted proteins | sample SorcelJu500001C3_3_FD_206966 | JGI IMG/M metagenome (GOLD analysis project Ga0364909, IMG submission 206966) | Enriched cells from Trout Bog Lake Hypolimnion, Wisconsin, USA - BchlTB.June25.5000.01.C3 | ecosystem: Environmental > Aquatic > Freshwater > Lake > Hypolimnion/Profundal zone | place... | reverse complement strand
AGTTAACTCACCGCCGGCTTTCTCTACTAACGCGGCGATCTGTGCGCCCTGCTGGGCTATGTGACGTTCTAGCGCCCCTATTACACGATTTAAACGCTCGATCTCTTTGCCTTGATTCTCTGTGGAGTTCAGCAATTCAAGCATAGGGTCATCTGTGGCAAATTTGGGAGCCGCGGCGAGCTTGGCTTCAAGATCGTTAAGCGCGGCCGTGTATTGATTAAGGTTATTATTGTTCTGCTGGGTAAGTAAGTTAATTTTCTTAAGAACGATACTATTTTGCGATCTTAGCTGGATGTTCGAATCGGTCAGTTCCTTAACCATTTGTGATGCGCTTTCAGCCTTCGCCGTTTCCATTTCTAGGTTAGCGTAGAGCTGCTGCACGATCTGGTCTAGCGTTGGTTGCTGTGGTGCTGGTGTTGTCATTGGGTCTTATCCTTAAATAATAGTTGAGATAAAACCAAAGTCTATCTACAATTGCCGTAATGGTCAATAGGAGCTTAAGACATGATAGACGTTATACTTTTAGTGGTATTCGGAGCCGGTGCGCTGTTCTCATTTTCATTAACGATGGCTTTACGAAGACCCCGCCTATAGCGGGGTTTTTCTTTAGATGTTACTTACTCGATTAACGCTTACTCTAGTGAAATTACCTTGTGCGCCTTGATTACCATATACCGTACCCGCGCTACTGTCCGCCAAGCCCCAGAATTCCACATAATCCGTGGAACCGTTCATAGTGATACCTTGGGGGGTGCTACAACCATTATTCGAGCTACTTGTACCTTGGATAGTCGAAGAAACGATCGTACCGTTCTTAAAGATCATACCTAGGTTATTCCCAGCCGAACAATTCCCAGCAAACAAATAGTCTATTTGGTATTTCCCGGGGTACTTAGGTGTATACCGATAGTTCGTCAAATTGTCATAGAACGACCCAATATCGTATTCCACATTGTTAATTAGAATCTTAGTTTGTACCGCGCTCGATATGGATTGATTTGTACCTAAATGCGCGGCCATTGCTACGGGCATAACGGACGAGTTCTGTACCCACCAGTTCGTACCGTCACTATATAACCAGCAAGACTCACCACTGCCTAATATATAGGTTGATTGATTCTGAATGGTACCAGAAGCCGGCGTTAGCGTAACAAGTGCAAAGCTGCTAGTTAAACATTGGAACGCAATATAGCTACCTGCGCCCGCCGCGGCAGAAGGCAACGTGACCGCGTATGCCGTAGAGCCGCTAAGAACAACTTGTTTACCATATGCAACGTTACTCAGTGTGGTAGTCGTGCTGACAGTTATTTGCGTGAAAGTGCCGAAACCATTAACACCAACCTTAGCCCCTGCCTGCTGTTCGACAACAAGTAATTTACAGTAAGCCACGGTTCCGGTCGCGGCGTTCATAGAATATGAAGCGGTATACGTATGGGTACCGGGCGCTGCGCCGGGATCAAAGGCACCTACGCTATTGGGCGCTACTGTCGCACCAATACTATTCATCCCGTACATTTGGCCGATCAATGTACCATCTCGGTAGAAATAGATAGTCATATTACCACTACCTATAGACGCATCGAGATAAGCATTATTCGCGCTACCATCAGGAATAAGGCTAACTTCTACAGGATTACCCGTGGTAGTAATCGTGGCCGATAAGTTAGTAATCTGAGTGGGCGTCGTGGCTGTACCTGCACCGTTAGAACCGCAACTAGAGCTTATCGCATAGTTAGCGAATGAATTTATCGGTAGTGCGAAACCTTGTGCCATGTTAAATCTCCGTAGCCACTAATCGAGCATAATTAATACTTGCCGTTCCCCCAGAACACAGGTATTGCACGGAATAAGTATACGTTCCGGCGGGTGGATAATCTGTAAAACTTACGCCACTTGTAGGATAGCCATAGTTACCTGCGCTATTCCCTGCACCAATCTGCATACTTAATTGGGTAGATCCCCTAAAAAACGCTAGGTCTAAATTATTCCCACTAGCGATAAGGTAAGAATTATTAGTTGTACCGTCCGCTTCTAATTTCAATTGAACCGGGCCGCCTAACGTGGTAATGGTTACCGATAAATTTGTAACCGGAGTTAATGAAGAAGGCCCACCGGTAACTGTGCCACAAGAGGGAGAAGCAACGCTATTCCCGGCCGTGGTACGCCCACTACCTCCCATATTAATCGGTACGGGAATCGGTATCTGTTGTTCATTAATGAAACCTTGTGCCATAGCGTAACCCTCTTATGTATTCTGAGCGCCATATAGATTAAAGCTCAAATTGCCAGAGCCGGATTCCACATTGAGTACGTCAGTTGTCGCCATACAAATACCCAGCGTCGCAGTAAATACGTTATTCCCGGGAATAGTCACCTGATAATAAAGATTCTGTGCGGTGATATGGCTTGCTCCCGCGAGCGAGTGCCATACGGTAAACGTATCAGCCGAACTGCTGTTATTACAAATAACAAGAGAGCTTACGACCGCACTAGTGGCCGCAGGCACTGTGTAAAGTGAGGTGGGCGTATTAGCGGCGGGTGCTGCTTGACCTAAATTTAATAATGCCTGTCCCATGTTATGCTCCCATCAATAAGAAAGTATCGGTATATGTTGAAGAGCTTGGAGCTGTAACCCACGATGGGTTAGCACCTGCTCCACCTGTTTGCAATAAGAAACCCGCCGTTCCCGGGGCAAGCACGACCCATCCACTTGCGTTACGGTAGAGTATATCACCTTGCGTATTCCCTATGGCGTAATCGATTAAATGCGTTAATGTGGTCGCCACTGGCATAGCCGCACTACCGCTAGTATTAGCCAGTAAATCAGCATCAGCAATCGAGGGTAAGCCTGCCGCTGCCCATTGCGGATTCGCGCCTGCGCCCTGCGTTTGGAGGAATAAGCCAGAGGTACCGGGAGCAAGAACGGTCCATACGCTCGAATTACGATAGAGTATATCACCCTGAGACAAGCCCATAGACGAATCGATAATGGCCGTAAGAGCGTTGGCAGTAGGGGCAGCCGTCATCCCGCTAATATTCGATAAAATCTCGTTATTAGATATGGGAGCAAAGGCCGAGTCGCCCCATGATGGATTAGCGCCCGCACCCCCAGTAATTAAAGCCTGTCCCGCTGTTCCCGGACCCAATACCGTCCAGTTACTACCATTACGGTACAGGATGTCGCCTTGAGTATTCCCCATAACGAAATCTATATAACTGGTAAACGTTACGCCCGCAGGGAACCCCGAGCTACCCGTCGTATTAGCCAGCATATCGCCGCTAGGAATCGATACGAGCGGAGCGTCAGCCCATGAGGGGTTAGCACTGGCACCACCGGTCACAAGCACTTGGCCGCTAGTACCGGGCGCAAGAACCGTCCATACCGTACCGTTACGATAGAGCATATCGCCTTGTACAGCTCCGATGGCGGAGTCAATAACGGCGGTAAGGGTGTTAGCAATTGGGGGAGCGCTGATACCTGAAATATTAGCTAGGATGTCGTTATTCGCAATGGAACCCATCGCCGCGGCCCATGCGGGATTAGCACCTGCACCACCCGTGGTTAATACGGTTCCCGCGGTGCCGGGAGCGAGAACGACCCACCCTGACGCATTACGGTACAGGATGTCACCTTGAGTATTACCGATCGCATAATCGATCAAAGCAGTTAATGTGGTAGCTACAGGAGCCGCAGGGCTTCCGCTCGTATTAGCCAATAAATCAGCGTCTGCGATATTCGCAAATGAGATCGTGCCATTGCTGGTAATAGGACCGCCAGTTAAGCCCGCGCCTGTCGCGACGCTTGTTACTGTACCGGCATTACCTGCGGACCACTGAGGATTAGCTGCACTACCCATCGTTTGCAAGAAGTAGCCGGAAGTACCGGGAGCAAGAACCACCCACCCACTAGCATTACGGTACAGGATGTCACCTTGAGCATTACCGATAGCCGCATCGATAATAGCAGTAAGCGTATTAGGAATAGGAACGGCCGAACCGCCCGTAATATTAGCTAAGAGATTAAGCGTAGCAATAGGAGCAAATGAAAGTGTGCCGCTTCCGGTAATAGGGCCACCAGTTAAACCCGTGCCACTGGCAACGCTAGTCACTGTTCCCACGTTACCTGCGGCCCACGAAGGGTTAGCGCCGACACCACCCGTCGCTAGAAAATAACCTGCCGTACCGGGAGTAAGAACGACCCAGCCGGTAGCATTGCGGTATAAAATATCGCCTTGAGCATTACCCATCACGAAATCAATAAGCGCTGTAAGTGTATTAGCTATCGGAGCCGCAGGACTACCCGTGATATTAGCTAACAGGTCGCCACTCGCTATCGAACCTAAGGAAGAGTTACCCCATGCAGGATTAGCCGCGGAACCCCCAGTAATGAGGGCTTGACCAGCGGTACCCGGAGGTAGAACCGTCCATACTGTGCCATTTCGATAAAGCACATCACCTTGTGTATTACCCAGTACAAGGTCCATCAAAGCTGTAAGAGATATGCTAATAGGGTCCGCACTAGTCTGACCTATCGGAAGCTGATTAAGGGCCAGGGCTAAACCTGTCGAATCACCCGTATTCGCTTGGCTGATAATAAACTGGTGCTGCGGTATGTTCGCGTTGGGTTGATTATTTGTAGCGTTATTAAATGCTGTCATATTAATGCACCACCAGTGAGCCAGAAGGTTGTATGACGATAAACGTATCGGTCGCTACGCACATAAGCGTTACACCGTCGGTCACATCGCTAGAAGCGATATAGCCGCTCGTACCTAACGTAGTCGATCGAGCGCCCCAGAAAATTTGCATACCGGCCGTGCTTTGGTTCAACTGCCAGCCGCCTTGATAACCTATTACTTGGAAGGCATTACCGGGGGTGATACCGGCTGGGATAGTACCCGTACAGAGACTACCCGAATTGATAACGTAGGCATCCCGCGTGGCTGCCGTAAAGCTCGTTCCTGTAACAATAACGGACGAAACGGGCATATTGATGTAATTAGCAAACAGATACGTAGCATACGACGAGAACGGATAGGCGCTAGGTACGGCGCTACTTCCTGAACTATTGGCTAAGAAATTCAACCCGGCTATAGGGGCTATGCTTATCGTACCGCTGCCCGTAATAGGACCACCAGTAAGCCCAGCGCCAGTCGCGACGCTCGTTACCGTACCGGTATTCCCAAATTTAATATACGACAATGGCGTGGTGCCAATCGTAACAATGGTATTCGTTTGGAAGAAGCCCTGACCCGCATTTACCGTGCCGTTCGCAACGGGAACTATGCCGGTATCATTAATCTGGGTAGGCGTATCGTAATTGGTGGAACGCGTGAGTACCGCGGGTGAACCTGCCGAACTGGTAGTAACCTGATAAATACCGTTATACGTTCCGCCGCCTAGGGTATCGTCTTTGTAAAGGAAATCTTGACCAACTGGGGGTGACACGCCGTCTACGGTAAATACGCCGTTACCGGGAGCCGTTAAGGTAGCGCCTACGCCCGAAGTACCGTTGTTATAGGTATAACCTAAGTCGGTGGTAGAGGCCGCATATACAGTGCCCGCAGGGGGAAGCCCGGCGGCCACAAGGTCAACATATGCTTTGTTCGCGGCTTCTGTGCTGCTCGTCGGGTTACCGGCTAAAAATACGTTTCCTGTATATGTCGCACCGGATAGCTCCGCATAGGGCGAAAGCTGTGTTACGAATTCAGAAAGCACCCATTGATAGTTAGCTATCTGGGCATTGCCGGTAGGATTAGGAATGGTCATACCCGCAGGTAGAGCCGTGCTAAAGCTTAGATTGCCGCTGCTATCAGTTACTAACGCACTGCTATTCGCGGTCGCTAATAAGGCCCCATGAGAGGCCGTGGAATAGAACAAACTATTATTCGTGGGGGTGAGGTTCGCGCCTGTGCCGCCCTGCTGCATCGGAACCGGGATGGTAATAGGGCCTACGTCACCAAACTGGACATTGAACACATATAACCACTTAAGGAATTCCGATGCGCTAATCATTATTGTTTCACCCAGTTAGAGATAGTCAATATGTCGGTGCCGTTGTTAGTGAACGTCTGAACGTACGTATTGCCCTGATACACTACGGTAATCGTACTAATGAAACCGCCGGAATAGGCGAATGTTGCTGGAAGACTATCTAAGGGCAATTGTGCCCCATCACTGGCTTGTACCGTTGAAGACATAATTAACTCTCCATCATCACTTTTTGATATATCTTTGCAGCTTCTACCGGGTCATTGACCGTCAACGTTATGGCCGGGAAGATAGGGCGAGCCTTTTCGTCTTCCACCTGCTTGTCCATTTCACGCCATTTGCCTACAGTCTTCAAGTAAAACATTATAGCTTTTAAATCGCCTTCTTGTACATGCTCCATTAACTTGTTTGCCGCAAGGAAGACGCCGCGCTGTTTTCCCCTTTCGAGAATCTCTAGTATGGCCGTTGGCTTGTCTTTCCACAAGTCTATCCATTGCTGTTCTCCGATACCGTAATACTGGCGCACGGCGTCGGTTGTGGCATCGTTGGAACCGAGCTGCGATATCTCCCGGTAAACATCAGGCGTGAGCCGGCCACGAAGCACGTTCTTTCGCCGGGCTTCCCATTCTAGGTATTTTTCTTCTTCCGACCGTTCTAGGTCTTCCACCGCATCGCTCAGTTTGCGGGGTGCTGCCCTTCGCATCTCACGCTCTCCCGTGTGTAATTAAGCACAGTATACCCCTATGTTCGCGATCTGGTCTATATCGCGATTTCTGGCCGGTATAGCGCTCGGCGGTCACAATTGCAGGACAGATGAAAATTTTATCGTTTTCGTTCTGTCTTTCGATCGTGTCCTTTCGTAACCTATTGTTTCTTATTACTATTATATTAATTAAGACATAAGACATATAAATATAAGTTAGTAGTAATATAATAGTATAAAAGGGTACGATAAGGTATGTAGTGCGCTCTACATTTTGTGGGGGGTAAGTAGACTTGTGTGCGAGTCTTGGATTTTAAAATTGAAAATCTCGAATTACGTAGACGCCACGCGGCTTGTAGCCGGACAGGAAAAGGGAAGACAGAAAGAGGGGTTGCGCCCTCCGAAACGATTTGCTACTATGGCTATCTTACTATTATCTAATGGGTTCTACTATGCTGACAATTACGACTAGGAGGACAGCCAAACTCGCGGGCCTCCATAAATACTACACGGGTAAACCGTGCCGACGGGGGCACGATACGTTAAGGTATACTGCTACGGGAATGTGCCGGGGGTGCCGGGCCGTACACTCTAAGAATTATCGAAACGGCTATAAGCGCAAGCCCAAGTTAATAGGTCGTTTCGAGGTATCCCACCCGGACGACATGAAACAGGTTATGGCTTATGTTGAAGCTGTGAATTTACAAAGGAGCTTTACGGATGAAGATAAAGAAAAGACTACCCCGTACCCCAAATACCCGGGAACAAGCTACCCGTGACCGCCAGACGCTTTATTACTCTGGGAAGCCCTGTAAGTACGGACACGACGATTATAGGTACGTTAAAAGCGGTGTGTGCGTTAGGTGCCAGCGCAAACGGGCGTTGACGAACCATAGCTTATCCTCTACACTGTAGTTAATCGGAGTGGTAGGCATGAAGATACTGGTAGCAGAGAAAGAAAAAGAGCTGCGGCGGCAAATAGTAGACCTATTGGTTGCTCAGGGCCATACGGTTATATGGGTAGGTAGCGGTTTCGAAGCCCTAGCCTACCTATTAACTCCCTATGATTTAATCCTTATAGACCCCGATTTGCTCGTTATAAACGGTACAAAGCTGGCACGTATTGTAAGGGTCCTAGAAGAGCATCATACTCTCTTAGTAGCGATGGTAACCCACCAAGTAACGCCCCAAAGTCTCTTAACTAGGCCCTTTGATCGTATTTGTAAGAAACCGACCACGGAAGCAGAAATGCTCCACATATTAAAATGGGTGATTGATGAAAAAAAGATTAACGGTAAAAGAAGTAGCAGCCCGTCTTGGGATTTGTGTACAGCGTGTGGCGACGAAGATAGAGAAGGGTCACTTTCCGAATCATGACTGGTGCGAGTGTGGCCGGTCTATCATGATTCCCGAAGGTGATTTAAAGAAGGCCCAAGCTGACAGAAGGAAAAGAGCCAATGAAATTCAGAGTTAAAGGAAATCTACAAATAACGATTTCTATAGATAAAGAAATAGAAGCAGCGAACGAAGATATTGCTTACGCTGAGGTAATGCAGGCGTTCGACCCGGTGAGTTCGGACGTTGCGATAAGCAGTGAGACTCAGCCTACCATACGTATACAGACGCGCACCGTTGTGACTGACATGGTGAAACCCACATGAGCCGGGATAACCGAACGCATGAAGAAATCTACAATTCTTTATTTAAAGATATTGTGGAGAATCCCGACGGTACGTTGAATAAAGATCAGGTCATGCGCGAGCTGGCGGACTATACAGTTATCCTAGAGGAAGTGCCGAAGGTCTATTGCCATATTACCAATGGGCGCGTGTCGTATCCCAATACCCACGCAAACGTCGTTATAGGCATAGCGGATGAAGTAGAGCAGGAACGCTGGGAAGAGTGGCTTAACGAACAGAAAGCAGACTGGGACGGTGAGTAAATGAAGAATTCTACATTTCTATATTTAACGGCTTTAACGATAATCTTGGATTTAATTTGTATTTACGTATCGGTAGCCACGCTTACCGGGGTTTCCCCCGGTTAGATGGTGTGGCACTCTCTCCACCCGTCACGCCTGTAAGGTCGGCGTCCACGCTCCCGGTGGGACGGTTCGGCATTTAACCGAGCAGAGTTTAACGGGTCCATAAAACCCGCTGTCGCTATCGCGGCCCTCTCATAATGCTAGCGCATTACGCCGTCCCATAAAAAAAATAGCCGCAAGGTCCGACCCACTTTGTCCCACCTTAGGAGATGTACTGCGGAATCTAAAATCTCGCGGCTCTTGAAAAGTTACCGAACGGTAACAGTAGGTCCCTAAATGATGAGTTTAAGGCTAAAAGTTACCGTTCGGTAATACTACATGAACAGTTTTGGTAAATGTCCACCCATTTCACTTATAGTATAGAAGCAACCGAACCACCCTACAACGTTAATCGCGCCCCATACTGCCGTTGACAATTTATCTTTAAATGTAGATTTCTTCATTCTAGCCATAGGCATATAAACCATCCGTGGTTTGAAATCTTCGATAAGTGTGGTATTACGGTTCGTAACGTGTGCGTAATACTGTATCGTTTTACGTGCTTTCATAGTGACGCTCTCCATTGTGATTAGTGTAGAGCGTCAACTATAGTTCATTAACTACCTATCGTCAACTACTTTCGTTTGAGCGTCGGTATAAGCATCCGTAATCTGCGAGGGATTTGTTAAGTTCAGTAGTTCGCTATCTTCTCGAACGTAAATGATAGGCTTACCGCCCTCGGTTCCGATAATCTTACTAGCGCGTCCGTTAGCCAAAGCCGGATGTGGGATGTACCCTAGCTGCCGGAGTAACTCACGACGTTTTCTAGGGGGAATAGCGCGGCTCATTTTCGTTTGTTCTAATAACTGCGTAAGCTTAATAGATGAAATGCACTTACCCTTAAACCCCACCCTTCCCTCTTCTATCGCTTCGGCTATTTCTTGCTGTGCCGGGCTAGAGCTTTCATTAATAGCCTCGCCTGTTGAACTGGTTTCGGGCGCTTCCAAACATAAGACTGCGGGGTTAAATTCATCGGCTATTGGGTAAGTGTGGAGTAGTTCATTGACGATCGCGAAGCCGTCACCCTTGAACCAATTGAATAACGTATTAAAGTAACGTCCGGTAAGGCCGTCCCTAAACTTATCTTCCTTGCACTGCTGGGCCGTGAATAGCGGAGCGAAGCGTCGATCGTCGTTGGTCTTTCGGATAGCATCTTTATTGTTGGTATTAAGAATGAAGTTACAGCAAATATCCTTTGTGACCTTCATACCCCCTTTAGGCTCGATCTCTTGGGTATCGTTTGAGATCATGGGCTTTATGGCTTCCATAAATTCTGACTTAGACTCGGGTACATACGCGTCTTCAACGGATATGAAAATCTTAGCGTATAGCCAATCGTTGAACCTAGAAGCTAGTTCCGCGGCCTTGGGGGTGTGGCAATACTGATACCCTACTGCGAATCTTACACACAGCGAAAGCAGAGTCTTACCGTTCCCGGGCACGCCTTGAATAAGCGGGCACCATCTAAACTTAACGCCGGGATATTGAACGATAGCAGCCATAAACGACATGATGATTTCTCGATCTCGTTCGTCAGGAAATAACCTTATCAAATGTTCTAGGAATAGCTTAGGGTCGCCCTTAATACGTTTGGTATTGATGGGAACGTAGGTATTAACGAAGCTCATACCGTTACTAACGAGGATACCACCCGAGGGTTGATCAGGTCTAAAGCATGTGCTGTTTACTTCGGGACGTGTAAAGGCTTGGGATTCCACAAAAGCTTTCCACGAATCCGTTGTGGTCTTGGCGTTCTGTGTGTCCATAACCATATTAAAGCCGCTGAACGTAGACTTGAACCGCTCCGGGTTTAACAATCTACCATCCGGTACGAATACCTTATGTTCGTCGGATACGTAAACACACCCTGTGAAACGTTTAACTTGCTCTTCGATGCTGAGAAAAGGATTACCAGCTCGTATAATAGGAACAGGTAAATTTACATCTATTGCCTGTTTTGGTACTATCAGTTCCGATGGTTTGTCATTGAGCCATTCTGTCTGCCTCCCGCACACGCCGAGAATCGTTCGTGGGAGGTAGTCTTCTCTATCCCACTTCTCCCTTTTGAGTTTTGACTGCGACATCAACCTCCGTATACGTTCGCAATCGTTGCCCGTCCAAAATGCTAGGTGCTGGGCGAGTCCGGCGTCTGCCGAACTACGGTTATAAATATCAGTATCGTTCGCCGGGTATACCTTAGCGAGTACCGCTTCGTCTGCGTCGAATAGGTCAGCGAATGATGCGGCCACACCAAAAACAGATTTTGCCGATTTAGATTGTAATGCCCGACGTAACAGGTCTAGGTCATCACTAGGGCCGTTCCATCCTTCGCATGGTCCGTCCGTCCAACTCGCGAGGGCTGCTGACACAGTGGCCGTTTTGTTCGAGAAGTAGTTATCAACGAGCCATTTGACCTGTGGTGTGAAATCCCTGCTTGCATCACCCGCGGCATTGGTACCGGTGAGCGCAACGAATCTACCGGTATGGTAAAACTCGAGTTTAAGATCGTCATTACGGCAACCATGCGGGGGTACCGCTCCACTACCGATAACGTGGAGTCCGCGGCGTGAACTAGATATTTCGATAGCCGCGCCGGGGAACGCTGATAAGAGAGTAAGAGCGAGCGGGGACCATGTGTTGTTCTCTTCGAGGCAACCGTCAATATCTAGGAACCAGAAAGGGTCGGCTTCTGTAAATACGAAACCCACGCCGTATCCTGCTCCTAGTCTCTTAGCCGCGGCGATTGCTGTATCCGCGTCCGTCCATATCGAGGGGTCGTGCGCGTTAAATATAGCGCCGTTCTCATGGTTAACAGGGAATTTGTCTGACTTACCGGGACGTGTCTTACTGGGGACTAATACGAAATTTATAAACTGACGGTACGAATTTAAAGCTATTAACGCTACTGGTAAAAATTCCATTTCGATTCCTTTAGCTAGTGATTAGTCAAATACTCGATAACCTTTTTCTTTAAATCTGTATTTATAGATTTGTCTCCTAAGCTCAAGCCTTGCGCCAGTATGGGAAGAATTTCTCGATCGATAGCTGCTTTCATAATAGCTGCCTTCAATTCTTCCATGTTGTTGAAGTGAAAGGTTACTAATGCGTGTGAAACATTAGCAGCCCCCGCCACTAATTCTCGGGTGATTTTTTGGTAACCAATCTTAACGGATAATTCTATAGCCGCGTTAAGTATTTCTTCTCTTCTTACGTCTTGTTGGTTCTCTCGACGCCTCGTCTTCTTATGTCCGATCATATTATCCCCTATTGCCGTATTCGTCAATAAGCATATTAATACCCTCGATTCTTCATATTTTGAATTACGCCCACCGTCATATCGGTAAATACCTGTGCGAATATAGAAGACGCATTTTCGGTAATTATCTTTTTAAAGACTTCTGTAGGTTCGTGGGCTTGTATATTGGAATTCCATATTTCAGTTTGAAAGGTCTTAAGAATTTCTTTAACCCTTTCCTTTGCAAATTCCCTTATAACTTCTTGGGTCAATTTCTGAAACTCACTAGGTCGGTCGTTATTCCATTTATCAGAATTTTTAAAGAAACCTTTAACTTCGGCTTGTATCATAGCGTCCCATTGTTCATCGGGGATAAGCCCGACAAAAGTAGCCTTGATACGATCTCTAACGTTGTTCATCACCGATGAAGAATCAAACTTTTCTATATCATTTGCCATTTGCTATTTCGTCCTCTAGTTGTGGAATTGTTCGTATGTCTGGGTCTATCACTAGGTACTTACCGGAGCTTACATAAAGTCTTGCTACGATCTTATGTATGCACTCTACGCAAGCGAAGGTACCGTTATTGTGCATCCCGTTAAGTACCGCCTGATCTAAGGTTTTAAAATATGTTTCGGTAGGCTTTAATATTTCTCCGCACCAGCTTTTGTCGTCTTCATGTATCGCTTTAACATGGTTCATAACGTACCTTCTCCTATAGCAAAACAAGCGTCCCCTCCAAGCGAAAGGATTAGCTCGGCCCATCTTAACTGTGCTTTCTCTCTATCACTCCCAGTATAGCGCCAGTTAGGGGTCTTGATCTCTCGGCTAACGAACTGACCTATTGTCACCCCCAAAAGTTCATGTGTTACTTTAATAGGGCGTATTCCTATTAGGTCCGCCGACTTGATCGTACGGTTGACGCCGGTAGATTCGTTAGCTAGGCCGTAGCGAATAAAATTGCCGTCTTGCATATAAGCTGCGCCTACATTGTTACGCCAGAGCCTAGCGCCTTTACGTGACGCCTCGAGGCGAACGAGAGACTGTACGGCTGACTCTGACCTATCCTCTTTAGGTCCATTGTTGGTACATTCAATACCCAGCATTTGCCTTAAGTCGGCAATAGCGGCATACGGGATGCACCACCGGGAGGCCCATTGCGATAGTTGCATATAATGACTCCTTGTCACAAAAAGTACCGATCTGGTATAAATCGGTAGGTTATCGGTACTTGAATGATTTAGCCTATCTCTTATTGTCCATCTCGTCAATAGACTTGCGTACCCTAGCTTCTAACTCTCCCGCCTCTTTGGTACTAAGGGTTTGCGCCGTTCCTATATCTATATTTAACGAAATATAGAAATAACGATATATAGTAGAATCGTCGTGGCCCTTAACCTTCATGTAACCTGCCCACTGCGCTATCGCTTCTCTTAGGCTACCTTGGGCTACTTGCCTAGCCTTATGCCGCTTAGCTAGTCCGAGCTGGGCTACAGGCTCTAGTCCCTGCGGGATTCGGGGTGGACTATCTATGCGTTTGATTTCTCCGCGTAGTCTAGCCAGTACGTCGGGGTCCAGTTCGAAAAGGTCACCGTCCACCTGTTCAGGAGAAGAGCGCACAGAAGGAGGAGTGTAGAAACCACACATAGGGCAAGTGCGGTAGATACGTTCATATACCGCCATGCACTCACCGTTAAGGCATGTGCGTAACGGCACAACATCGCTAGGCTGAGAACGCGCCCGGCGATCGCGACGGTCAAGAGTCCACGATTTCGGGGCGTCCGGCAAACCGTGCCGAAGAACGTTATTAACGTGATCAATAATAATAGCATGTGTCTTTCCCTCCATTGGTCTTAACGCCCGGCCGAATTGCTGGGAGTACAAACTATAGGATTGTGTCGGCCGCGCCATGCTAATTACTTCAATAGCCGGTACGTCCACACCTTCCCCTAGTAAATCCACGTTAACGAGCTGTAGGATTTCCCGCCGTCTGAAACGACCCATAATGGCCGCTCTTAATAAATCGGGTGTCTTACTGCTGATAACCTCGGCAGCCACACCTTGCGCCCGGAACGCTCCGGCTATCTCGGTCGCGGCTTCTATGTCTACAGCAAACGTCACCCCCAGTTTGCCGGGAGCGATCTTCATATAATGACTAACTACGTCGCCGGTAATATGTGACTTATGAACCGCCGTGCGGAGCTTTGGCGGGCTATAGTCACCCCCGGCACTGGTCGGCACGGTGGATAGATCAAGGTCGCTGGGTGGGGCGAATATACGGTAGTCCGTTAGGTATCCCATATTGATTAGGTCCCGCATGGTCGGCCCGGTAACGAGCGCGTCCATTAACCCGTCAGCGTGGCGGCCGAGGCCCTTACCGTCGGCACGAATGGGCGTAGCGGTAGGGTATAACCCACGTGCGTTAGGGAACAATTCGGACGCGATGCCCCACTTATTACCCTTAAGCGGGTGGTGCCCTTCGTCCTGAACGACGAGGGAGACTTGCGCGAACCAAGGGGTATGAGGGTCCATACGTAGGAGGGTATCGACGCCGGCCACGGTTACGCGGGCATGAGGGTCATAGTACGATCGTTTCAATTCTTGCATGTGAATAGCGATCATTTCCCGACATCCTGACTTCTGGGCGATGATATTATGCCGGACGCCATACCGTGCGAGGGTTAGAGATATTTGACTGACTAGCTCGACGCGGTGTGCGATAGCTATAGAGTACCCCGGGTTATCGGCGATTATCTTCGAGAAGAGAACCGTTTTACCGGCACCGGTTGCAAGCTGGGCTAAAACGTTCTTTGCCCCGGAGTTCCACGCTGCGTATATATCGGTCCGGGCTTGCTCTTGATACGGTCGTAATTCCATGTAAAATCCTTATTGACGATAACGGCAATATAGAATTATACTGACGGTCTGTCAACTAATGGAGCCAAACGAATGACGATAAGAATTGAGATACTAGACCCACATTTAATAGAAAAAGACGCAATGATTAAGACCTGCAAATACCTAATGGGTATGGTCAATATGGGTATGGAAGCAATACCGTTTAAGCCACGTGGGGCTATTAGTGAACCGCCCGCACCTATTCCCCCATGTCCGCAAGATAGTGTGTCACAAACGACTATCCCGGCACCTTGGAAAGATTTACCAGTGGGTCAAGTGTTAAACCTACAAACCGGAAAATGGGAAGACGCAAAACCATTGGTAGTGACTAACAACGTACCCGAACCACTCTCTAGTAGTTCGCCAACGACTATAGAGCAAGACGCTGCTGGCCTCCCCTGGGATAACCGTATTCACTCCCGTACCAAAAGCAAAACGTCGGATGGTAAATGGCGATACAAGCGTGAGATCAACGATCATATAATCCAGAAAGTCGAAGGCGAATTAAGACAAGCTCTCGCTGCTCCCATTATTGAAGAGACAATCGAGATTGTTAAACCCGTCGAAATGCCTACGGTTGCCGCTAATACCTATGTCCCTCCGCCTCCGGTTAAACCCCTCGTCGATCTAATGCCGCCGATCATTTCCACACCTCCCGCACCCCCGGCGGGTACGCCTGCACCGTCTATGGATTTCCCGGCGTTAATGCAGAAGATTACCGCAGCCTTGCAAAGTGGAAAGATAACGTCACAGACGGTTATAAGCATAGTCCATAAATTCGGATTGCCTAACCTTCCGGTGGTTGGTACACGTCCCGATCTCGTACCCGCTATTGCTGCCGAAATTGATAAACTGATAGGTGCCTAATGACCGAACACTCACGCTTACCGCCCTCGTCCGCGGCTCGCCGGGTAGCTTGTCCCGGCTCCCGGGCATTGGAAGAGAAGTACCCGGAAGATAAAGAATCGCCTTACGCTAAGGAAGGTCACGACGCACACGAGGTAGCCCGTATTACTTTAAAAGGTATGCTACTGGGAGTAACAGGTCATATCCCTAAAGAAATAAATGTGACTCAAGAAATGAAAGAAGGTGCAAAACTTTACGCGGACCACATCGTACGAACCCACGCTGGTACCGCAGGTACTATCCACATCGAGGAACGTATCGACATTTCCTCTATACATCCCGATTGCTGGGGTACTCCCGATTGCTGGATGATTACGGGAGATCGTAAGAATCTACATATCTGGGATTATAAGTATGGTCACGGTTTCGTCGAAGTCTTCGAGAACTGGCAGCTTGTCGAGTATGCCGCGGGTATCCTACAACACTTAGAGGTTAACGGCATTGAAGATCAATACCTTTCAGTTAATTTCCATATTGTTCAGCCTCGATGTCATGGTCGCGATGGTTATATCCGTAGCTGGCGTACGAAAGCCTCGAATCTTAGAGGTCTTTTTAATGTTCTACGAGGAACCGAAGAAGCGGCTTCGCAAGATATTGCGATATGCAACCCGAGTCCTGAGTGTACCTACTGTCTCGCACGTCACGCTTGCCCTACCCTGCAACGATCTGCACTGGCGGCGACCGACGCGTCTATGCTTAACATCCCGTGGGATTTATCCCCTTCGGCCACGGGTAATGAGCTTCGATACTTATCGAGAGCGGCCGAGCTTCTCGACGCCAGAATCTCAGGATTAAAAGAACAAGCGGCCGCAATGTTACGCCGCGGCGATCGCGTACCGTTCTTTAAGTTAGAGCCAAGCAAAGGTCGTGATAAATGGAACCGGGACCCGGCAGAGATAGTCGCACTCGGCGAACTGTTCGGCCACAACCTCGCTAAACCTGTGACCGCCATAACGCCGAAACAAGCAATCGACGCGGGCGTACCAGAAGAAGTGATCGACCGTTATATCGATAAAACGCCAGGCGCTATGAAATTGGTACTCGAAGATCAAGACAATGCACGTAAAATATTTGGGGGTAAATAATGAGTGATATAAGCGAAGCTATGGACGAGTTAAAGCATGAAGCCTACTTAAGAGGTTACGGCCAAGGATTTAAAGAAGGAAGAAAGGAAAGTGTAGAAAGTATAGAGGAAGGAGAAGAGATAAAAAAATTATTAAACGATCTGTACGCTATTATTAATTGTGTAGAGGATGAAGTACCAAAGGAATGGAAGAGTAGCCAAGGAAGAAGCCAAGATTATACCGAAGGTTACCATAGGGCAATCTATGGTACGAGAATACTTATACACGCAAGGGGGTTATAAATGACAAAAGCACAAAGTTATGCCGAGGGTAAATGGGCCGGTTTACGAAAAGCTAGAGACTTATTACAAGACGTATGGGCCGGTATAGATAAATACTGTCCCAGTGAACCAGAAAAAGACGGTATGAACTATGCACTAAGTACTTTAGAGGCAGAGATACATCATGCCGAAAAGGAAGTACATGTTGACCCGGAGAAAGTAGAGGAAGAGGAAAACGCTATAGAGAACGAAAGAAATACTACTCACATGCACGCGTACCAAGAAGGTTTCGCCCACGGCCGTATGATGGAAAGAAATAAGATTGAAGACGAAATAAAGAAAAGAGGCAATCGTAATGTTTTAAATAACCGATTGTTACTTACGCAAATACAGAAAGATGTAGCCGAAATAAAGAGATTATTTTACTAAGGAGAGTAGACAAATGATAGGACGTAGAGTTTTTCTAGGGGATTTCACGTACGCCAAGTACACCGGGGACGGTATCGAGCTAACGCGTAATGACGGTGCGGAAAATCGGCAACGTATTTTTATGGATAACGACGCACTTAACGCTTTCGATAAATTCAAACATCAAATTTTAAAATGGGTGTACGACATGCGTAAACAACAAGAGGAGAAAGCGAAATGTTCAGCTCCACAACCTACGAACGCCGAGTAACCGAATACTTAATGATTCGGGAGTATAGCGATACGAAATTATCCGAAGCCGTTAACGCGAGCATTAAGGAAGGGTGGCAGCCACTCGGGGAATTTAAGCACATGATGTTTCCTCAGACCAACGGGGAAGGTGTAGACGGCTTCGCACACGTTTATCTTCAAGCGATGGTTAAGTACGAAACGACCGAGGATGACGTTACCTATGGTATCGGCATTTACAACAAACAACCAGAAGAGGCAGACCCAGAATGTTAAAGATAGTTGATTATAAGCTAGTCCTCATTTGGAACAACAGTACTCAATTTGAAGAAACAATCAAAAAATATTTAAAGGACGGTTGGCAACTATGGGGAGAAATAAAACTAATAACGCATCAAGAGGAAGATAGTAGTAACTACCTCGGATATTATCGGGAATTAGTTAAATACGCTATTGACGAAACCGGCAATAAGGATTAAGATTACCCTACCATCAATAAGGAGATTCACGAATGAGTAATAGAGAAGAGTTATTAACACCCGTAGGACGTTTGGTACAAGGTTCGTTATATACCGGCCAGACCACCGACGCTGAGAATCGACCACTCGTCTATAAGACTGGTCCAAATGCCGGCCAGCCTAGAGTAGACTTTTATTTCGCTCTCGCTATCCCTAAAGGTACCGAACGTCACTGGGCGGAAACCGTATGGGGCGCTAAAATCTGGGCTGTCGGTCACGCTGGGTTTCCCAACGGGCAAGCTGATTCCCCGGCGTTTGCGTGGAAGATTACCGACGGCGATAGTGCTATCCCGAACCGTAAGGGAAATAAACCATGTGACCGTGAAGGCTACCCCGGTAACTGGGTGTTGAGCTTCTCTAGCGGCTTTGCACCTACGATCTACAATGAGAACGGTACTGAACAATTGCTACAGCCTAACCATGTTAAACTCGGCGATTATATCCAAGTGTACGGTAGTGTTGCCGATAACGAATCACAGCAACAACCCGGCGTTTTCTTAAATCATCAAATGGTTGCCTTTGCTGCGTATGGCAAACGTATCGTCGCCGGCGCTGACCCTAAGGCTGTGGGCTTTGGTAATTCCGCATTACCCGCGGGTGCGAGCGCAACGCCTCTTGATGGTAGTTTTAATCCCGGTTCGGTGGCTACGCCTGCGCCCCTTTTGAATACGCCACCCCCACCCGCATATATGGCACCTCCTGCGTCAACATCCGCACCCGTGCCACCACCCTACCCCGGCATATTAACGCCACCAGCGGCACCCACGCACGTATTGACGGCTAAAGCTGGCGGTGCGAGCTACGAGCAGTTAATTGGTGCAGGTTGGACACACGCATTATTAATTCAACACGGCTATATACAGGTCTAAACTATGGCCCCCGCAGGGGGGCTTTCATTCCGAGGAAAAAATATTATGTTGCGATGGATAGATACCCGCGGCGATTTACCGCCTATTAGACTTACCGTGCTACTTTATATTCGAACTAGAATAGACGGGAAATTTGAAGATACGATTTGTAGTGGTTGGTGCAACTACGATGTTAAAAAATACGACGGCCGAGACTGCGGTTTCGTTGCTGAGTGGACAGTCGCTAATAGCGATTCGGCATGGAATTTTTCGCAGAAGCACAGAGTAGGACTACAAGAATATAAGACCATAGATTTTGAAGACGATAATTTTCAAGAGGTAACGCACTGGACGTTAATGCCTATGTACGATAGCCATACCTGGATTGACATTGCGAAATACCCTATTCCTGGATTCTTACCGGCTTTAATCTATATGAAGGATACCTCCGAAGATACCGAAGATTATGTACTCGATTCGCACATGCTACGTCACGGAAAGCTTAAAAATAAGATTAAGAATCTTAAACGGTTCAGACCGATAGCATGGACGTTATACCCTAATCCACCGAAGATGATCGACGACACTTTTGTTTAATATAGGGCATTAGATATGGATTTTGATTTCGAAGAATTTATGGCACGTCAAAGCAAGGATGCGTTTCTTGAACTAGCAAAAATAGTACATGATGCTATTAACGAGATTTGCGCCAATGATGACAAGACAAATGAGAATCTTAAACTATTACAAGGCAACCTTAATAAATTAATAGGGAGAATAGAAGGATGAGCATAAGGATAGGCGATAAAGTACGAGTCTCTAGCTCACCGCGAATGTCGGACACAACCCCGTCACGGCCCGCGATAGTTAAGGACCTTAAATGGAATTTAGTACAAGTACGATTCGAAGATGGTGAACACGAATACGACTGGATAGATTGCAGACTTATTAAGCAAGAAAATAAAACCGCCCCGTAAAGGGCGGTAGTATTTTTACGATCTTACAACGCGGTTGCAGCTACCGGAGCGGGCAACAAGGAAGCGCGTAGACGTAACGCTACTAATTCCTCGTGTTCTCTCTGTAACGCATCACGGTTTCTTTGATCGTCAAGCTTCTGGATTAACAGGTCGGTACGATTAGAAGTCTCGATAATCAGAGCCTTATTCTCGCAGCAACACTCGGCAATCTTAGCTTGTAAAGCAGCGGTATTCATAGCGGCAGTTAATGCAGCATCTTTTGCATTGATAGTCGCTGTAAGCATAGACTCTTTAGCATTGATAGCCATTTGAGACAGGATATTAGAAGCGTTAAGATTTGCATTGATGATGGAATCCTTTGCATTAGTAACGGCTGTAATCTCTGCATCCTTGGCGTTTAGAGTAGCTTGAAGTACGCTAGCTGCTGCGTTCTTTGCTGCATCTAATTCAATGGCGGCGCGGTTGTTAGCGGCCTGCACTTCAATAGCGCAAACTCCACTAGCTACCTTGTCCTGAATAGCGCTTGTATTGTTAGCTGCTTGTAACCCGGCAATGGCGGCCTGATTAGCGGCTTGCAATACGATTTCTTTAGCATTGCTATTGTCGTTCTCTTTGATCGAGGAAGTGTTACCACAAGCGGCGATCGCGGCGGCTGCGGCGTTCTGTGAAGCCTGTAACAACATATCTTTTTCGCTATCCTTTGTGGCTAACAGATTCGTTAAACCATAGGACCCGACCTTATCAGCATTGTACAAACCGAATTTTTCAGTAGCACTTTCGTTGCGGTTACTGGCGGCCTGTGTCTCACCAAGGTTTTTAAAACCGAAGGTTTCGACTTCTGACCGTGTTTCAACGCCTTCGCCACGTGTGGCATTTAGATTCTGAAAACCAAAGCTCTCAACTTCTGATTGTGTTTTATCGCTAGTGCGGCTAACCGAAGAACCTAGGTTATTAGCGTTAGCGTCTGCGTTCTGCTGTGAGGAAATATACTGACGTTCACGAGATGCGTTGTTAGCTTCTGCGTTCTGGTCGAGGTGATTATTCACAAATGAAAAGCCGTTATTAACCTGCTCTTCACTTGCACAACTGCGAGTGGTGGTCATAGGGGTTGCTCCAAGAGGTAAAGGGAGCTTCGACTATGGGCGCTATTTTGGATAATAGATATAAGGGAAAACCCTAGCCACTAAATATAAATATCGCTTGACTCGTTATTGACGGTTACGGCAATACGAGTTACTCTATCCAAAATAAGGAAATGTCATGATACTACCACCCCCACGGCTCGAAGATTTACCCGCCGGCCACAAGCTCGTAGCCGGTATGGGATATAGCACGGTAATAGCTGATTTCGACTTCGAAACATATAGTGCCGCGGGTTACCTATGGGACGAACAAACCCAGAAATTTCACCCTCCGCTTAACGCTAAAGTTAAAGGATTGCCGACTATTGGGGCGGCCGCGTACGCCGAGCATCCATCAACCGAAGTCCTCAGCATGGCTTACGATCTCAAAGACGGTAAAGGTCCTAGGCTATGGGTTCCCGGGGATAATCCACCGTCCGCTCTATTCGAGCATCTGGCCCGTGGCGAGTTACTGGAAGCGTGGAATGTGGGATTCGAGCGGTGGATATGGACGAAAGTATGCGTATCGAAATACGGATGGCCGCCACTCCCCTTTAATCAATTACGGTGTGCCGCGGCTAAGTCCCGTTCGTTCGCATTGCCCGGTAGCTTAGACCCGGCAGGTATTGTGCTAGATGTCAAAAACAAAAAGAATCGTGACGGTAAAAGATTGATTGACAAGTTCAGTATGCCAAGAAACCCCACTAAACATGACAAGCGAATCCGTATAACTCCCCAAGAAGACCGCAAAGACGCCGATAATCTCTATAGCTATAACCTCCAAGATATAGCCGCCGAAGCTGAAATTTCCAGTTTAATACCGGATTTATCGCCCAGCGAGCTTGAGTTTTGGTTATGCGATCAAGCTATTAACTTCCGGGGTGTTCAGTTAGACCAGCCCGTTATCTCCAATTGTATATCAATTATTGAACAAGCTTACACAAAATATGACAGGGAAGTTAAAATTTTAACCAATGGTAAAGTAAACGCCGTTTCCGAAATCGCCAAGTTGCGAGACTGGATGATGGGACGCTGCGTGAGTGCGCCGACGCTGGATGCTGAGGTGGTATCCGAGTTACTCACCATTGAATCGTTAGACCCGGACGTACGACGAGTTCTCGAGATTAGAGAAATGTTAGGTTCCTCGTCCGTTAAAAAAGTATACTCAATGGCTAACCAAAGCACATCTAGGGGCCGAGTCCATGACCTATTCATCTATCATCAAGCCCGAACCGGACGAGCCGCCGGCTCAGGACCTCAACCCCAAAATCTGCCCAATAGTGGCCCTATGGTGTCGTTATGTCACTGCGGACGGCATAACCCTAGTGGGGCAAATTCTTGCCTTTGGTGTGGTTCTGTCAATCTGGTTAATAATGTGGAATGGTCCCCGGGCGCTGTATCAGATGCTCTCGAAACGATGGCGACCGGTAATCTTGAGCTTATGGAATACCATTGGGGGAACGCGATAGAAATTATCTCCGCCTGCCTGCGTGGTATGTTTATCCCTGCTCCCGGCCACGATCTTATTTGTTCTGACTATAGTGCGATCGAGGCTGTCGTACTCGCAGAGCTGGCCGGCGAATCGTGGCGACAAGAGGTATTCAGGACCCACGGCAAAATATATGAAATGTCCGCTAGTAAAATAACCGGTATCTCTTTCGAAGACTTGATTAAGCATAAGAAAGATACGGGCAATCATCACCCAATGAGAAAGAAAGTCGGTAAAGTCGCCGAGCTTGCATCAGGTTACCAAGGGTGGATAGGAGCGTGGAAACAGTTTGGTGCCGATGAGTTCTTTAATGACGAACAAATTAAACAAGCTATCCTAGCATGGCGTAAGGCAAGCCCAGCAATTGTAGAATTCTGGGGCGGTCAAAAGAAAAACTGGCAACCTCATTTTTACGGTCTGGAAGGTGCAGCCGTTCAAGCTGTTTTATACCCGGGCCAGACGTTCGAACACCGCGGTATAACCTACGTCGTTAAACAAAATATCCTGTACTGCAAGTTACTGTCCGGTCGTTACCTTACATACCATCGACCCGAAGTTACCCCTAACACAATGCCCGGTCGAGAAGGTACGTTATCCCTTAGTTTCGAAGGTTGGAACACTAACCCAAAGTACGGTTATATGGGATGGGGTAGAATGAATACTTATGGCGGGAAACTTACCGAAAACGTCGTGCAAGCCACGTCCCGTGACATACTCGCACACGCGATCGTTAATCTTGAGAAAGCCCGCTATCCCGTCGTATTACACGTTCACGACGAAATCGTGGCCGAGATACCGGAAGGATACGGTAGCGTCGAAGAGTTCGAAAGGATTATGTCTAGCCTACCACAATGGGCGGCCGGATGGCCCGTTAAGGCTAACGGGGGATGGCGTGGAAAACGATATGCGAAATAAAATGACAATCGCTATTAGGCATTGGTGGGCGGCACATATCTGTAAAAAGAAACCGATAGCCCCATGTGAACATAATTTCAAAGAAATTGAAGTTTGCAATGGCTGGTCTATTGATGAATACGGAACCCATAAACAGTGGGTTAAATGGGAAAAATTATGTACTAAGTGCGGTGCTAAAAGTAGTTGACGAACCATAGTTAATGATCTATAGTCACTAGACATAACTAACGGAGATTTAAGAATGAGTTTGTACAATACTCTCTTTGGCGTAAACGAACTAGCACCCGTATTATTGAAATGTCTTAACTTAGACGCTTACGATGTACCAAGGTTCCGAGATTGTTTCTTCGCCAAAGATAATACGATATGTATTCACACACGTACCGGAGGTGGAAACCGAGAAGAGTACGAAAGCGAGAACGAATGGCTAGCTTCTCATGAATACTATATTTACGATGAAGACGACGAGTACGATTGTACCTATGCGAATTTTTATTTCCATTATCCAAAAGAATTCGAAGAGGATTTAACAGCACTCGCAGGTAATGTTATAACGCATGTCCCATCCGAAAAGTGGAAAATGTTATTTGAAGCTATGAAAGAGGAGGTAAAACCATGACAGCCGTTAGATTTAATGCACTAACCTACGCGAACCGTTTAAAGGATGCCGGCGTCGAAGCGAAACAAGCCGAAACTATGGCACAACTGCAATCGGAATTAATACCACCTATTCCTTTAGAAGACTTAGTTACGAAAGGCGATTTAAAAGACCTTGAAGTTAAATTAGCTAAAGCACTTTACGTACATACTTTTCAAATTATTGGCCTTATGGCTGGGATACAAGCGATTTTTCATTTCATTAAATAGGAGTAATACCCATGCGACACGTTCTAAAACTAGCACTACTTGTACTCACCACCTTATCACCTTTAGCTATGGCACACTCGGCTAATGCTGGTATTTGCGACCCGAATAGCCCCCACTCTTGCGAATAGGTGAACTATGGAAACGTCTTGTACTAACTTTTCGTTCTTTATGTTTTTTATCGGCATGTTTACTTTGTGGTGCTATATGCCGTGGTCAAGTAAAGAAAATGAGGAACGGTGCGAAAGAGTCATGACACGAATAGACAAAGCGCTCGACTATACGCCGGTTCGCTGTGTCATATTCGTATCAATCTGGGGGTTTATGGCCACCGGATATATTAACGCGATGTACTTTCGTTAAGGTACTTTTGTATGGCGGCCACAATAACATCGGTCATTTTGACGCCTTGTGTGGCCGTCTTCGCTTTAAACGATTTATGCAGTTCGGTATCGATTAGCAAGTTAAGCGGCATAACACCGAGTAAACTCTTCTTAATCCTCTCTACCCGTTCGCTGCTTTCTTTCTTAGTTTTTAAAATGTTCATTTATAAACCCCTGTAGTTCGTTAGCTATTGCCTTGATCTCCATAGACGCCAGACCGTCTTTACTATGTAAAACTGTGTGCCCCTTAGCGGCCGTTTCAGCATACGAAACGCGCTGGTAGGTTCCGCTTTGGAATACCGGTAAATCGTACTCGTTTAGGACCCCTCGTACTTCCCGGCCTAGGTTCGTACCTACGATTTGTCGGCTAATAACGAACGCGGCTATAGGTCGGCCGTCGGTCGCATCCTGCCGTTGCTTGATAAGGTCTACTAAGTTCTTAGAGGCCCATATATCGTACGGTGACGGCTGTACCGGTATCAAAATGATATCGGAGCATAGAATCGCTTTAACCGCCATGTTAGTTAACTGAGGTGCGCCGTCAATGAAAATAAACTGGTACTGCTTAGAAAAACGGGCGATGTCTTTATCAAGAGTGGGACGATCTAGCCCAATCACTTCTAACACGTCACCGTCGCCATTTACGTGCCAATCCCGAGCGGAACCCTGCGGGTCCGAGTCAACTAGCAAAACTGATTTATTCTGCTCCTTGAAGGCCCTAGCAAGGTTTGTGGTTAACGTGGTCTTACCGACGCCTCCCTTTTCGTTCAATATAGAAATAATCATTTATAGAAATCCTTATTTAAAGATTTCCTTATATCGTTAAATTACGACGTTTGCAATTGCTTAAAGAAGTTTGTAATTGCAAGTTTTGCTCTAAAGCACTTTTGTTTAGGATTCATGCGGGTTGTAGGGTGAATTTAAGATTTGCTCTAAAGCACTATTTCGAGTAAGAAACCTGCTCTCTTACCGCTCGATTCCAATTGCGATAAGATAAGGCTGTCGCTACCCATGCTTGTACAACATCGTTAGGCTGAGATTTATAGTTAAGGGAGCTTACATACTCTTGCGGGTCGTCCGGTAGAACAACCGTAGGACAATGGTACGACACAAGCTCAGGTTTACCGGTAGTGCATGAAGTGATAATAAGAAAAGACATAATTGCACTTAGCCTCTTAAGTGAAATCATAATTCTACTTCCCTAAACGCCTTAGCTTCATTAATAGCCCATTTCATAGCATCATTACATTTTTTAGGCACATGAGCAGCAATGACTTGTGTTACCTGTTTTTGCATTTGTTTTAACTGAACATCGGCTTGTTGCTGCGCGTATTCGTACCGCTCTGATTCGGCCTCGGCCTGTGTCTGCAAATACTCTATTTGTGACTCTAACCCTCGATTCTGTAATTTCTCAACGGCTAGCCATTCCCATTGAATCCCAATAATGGAAGCCATAATTACTACAAGGCAAATAACGATTATTTCTCTAACTGGCATTGGAGGTCACCTTCGGTTCCGAACCGCTTTTAAGGTTTAAATGAATACCGAAGCCTACCGCAATAGCGGCTATTCCGCCGGCAAAATCCATTGGTCGCCAGGGTTGGTCAACAATGTAACTAAGGAAGGCCATACCAAAATAAACAAGGTGACTAAGGCCACAAAAAACACGACCCATATCGTACGTAACATTATCAGCCCCTGTCAAAATATCTTTAAATAATTTCCGTATCTCATTCACCGTAAGGCCCTCCGAATCCATCCACGAAAATTGACCTCTTGTGACCGGTCATCGTCCACAAGCTTTAGGTAGTATCGACATGATTCTAGCCTTATCCGATCACTTAACCAATAGGGTGTGAGAGAATTTATTGCTTGAAAGGTGGCCGTACCCAGCACCCCGTCCACATCTACCCGTATAATTGTCCTGCCGGCACCATTAACGGCCTTTTGGATAATGCTTGAGGCATCCACGGGGTCCATGTTTACGAATAGCAGGAACGCTTGATTAGCTATGTTTTGATCGCTTATGTCACTTAAATGGTAGAAATCCCAGTATTTAGTCTTTAAAAGACCTAGGGCTTGTTCTTCTGTTAAGTCGTCGATATTGACATTCGGGAAAGACCGTTGACTTATGCCGTACTTAGTCTTGCCGCCATAGTCGCTAACGTGGTCTTCCTCGCCACCTTCGGCGACGATAAGTAAGGGTACTGCTTTCTCAAATATCGCCGCCATGTGGATACTCCATTAAGTTTTGATGATCTTGTACATAATCGCCGTGGGCTGCACGATAGGCATAGCGGTTTGGCTGACCGCGCTATGAATACCATTCGTAAATTGCTGGGTGTTAGTGGTACCAACGTCCGTACTACCTGCCGGGCCTCCACCATTGTTATTACCGCCAGTGAACGCGGGTAAATCATGGGCGTGGGCTGCAAGGTCCGAAAACTGCATAGTATAAGTCGAAGCACCGGTCGTCTGACCCACCACGTCAACTTGAGCGCTAGGATTATTAAGCAATGTACCGCCTTCACCAGACGTAACCCGATTACGTAAGTTAGGCACGTTAAATGTCGTCGTGCCATTACCGTTACCCCAGCTAAAGAAAGTAATGGGGGCGCTAACACTAGAGCTAGAGTTATTAGATAAAACGATAGTCGTAGAGTTAGTAATAGACGAAATGACCGTACCGGCCGTAAAGTTCGCGCACTCGATAGCCATACCCGGGTACATGGTGGTCGTACAGTTCGTTAAGCCACTCACTATGGCGCTAGTAGCCGAGAAAGTACCGCCGCTTTGTGTCTGCGTAATGGCCGCTAAAAGATTAGCGTAGGTCGTTCGGCTAACCGCGCTACCATCGGTTAGTAAATAACCGGAAGGTGCTACCGGTCCCGCCCAGTCGATAACCACGCCGGGGAGAATAGCATTTGCACTGGCGCTAATGACAACCCATGACGCATCCGTACCGGGAGTAACGGTATTGGCGGCCACTTGGTTTTCGTACACCTTGCCGCCGAAGTAAACACGGGCATACTGAGGGTACGCTACCGTATTACCGGTAACCCATTGCGGCGAGCCGTACTGTTGGTACTCCTGCAAATTATTCGTTATATCGAAAAATAGCTGGTTCATTTGTCCCCGTGGAATCGGCAGTGCGGAGGGATTAGTTAGTAGATCGTATTCGTATGGGTCAGTCCATCCATAGTAATAACTTACCGAACCGTCGCCGGCGGGGGACATGGGAATCGACGTTAAGTCGTCGGCGTTCTGTCCGAAGGGGTATGTGTAATATAAAGGCGTAGTCATTTGTTACTCTCCTATTAAGATACTTCTTGTAAAAAGTTCCCATGTCCGAAGTTTTCATTATACGGACCGAAACCCCATTGTGTACCGGTGTTGATAACATATTTTATGCCTACACCCGCCGGTCGCGGAAATAAATCTAATCTTTGAATAACGGTTACTAAATCGGGGTTTATGTTCGGTGCGGTAAAAACATAGGTCATTGTCATATCTAAGCCGTCAAGTGCATAGATAGTCCCGCTATACCCGATATTAGAAGTAGACACTAAGTAATTTAAGAAAGCGTTAATGTCGGTTATATCGCCACGGGTAGTTAATTGAAAATACCGTAATCTTAATAAAAACCGTTGCTCTTCAAGCGTTAGTTCTACCACTTTACCACGTGTCGAAAAGTTACCATTCTTAAAGTTAAGATAGCTATTTTCTAATGAACTGAACGTAATACTTTCGGTGGCACTTCCCGTGGCGTTCGAAGATATGATTACGCCTGTACTACCTACCAGAGCCGTTACGATCGAAGGGTTCGTTATGTTCGCTCCGCTAACCTTGGCACCTAAAGAAATACCGGTATTCGTGCTTAAACCGGTAATGGTGTTCTCACCCGAGGTCACGGTGCCCATTAAGCTAAAAGGCGTCGAGTACGCGTTAAAACCCCATATCGGTTTGTTCGCCGGCTCCGGCATGTACGGCACGTAGAAAGGAACGTTAAGAATATAAGACCATACCGAAAGACCGAAAGCATTAGCCGTCAGTAAATTAAAAACGTTGGTATACCAGTTCTGCCAGAACTGCGTTTGGTTCGTGGTGTACCATATTTGCTTTAAGTTAATAAGGCTTAAAAGATTAGTCGCGCTACTATACTGCCATAAGATAGCTTGGGTTAAATTAACTTGGTAGTCAATTTCCTGTATTCTCATACTGGGTTCACCGTAATAAATGCAGA
>Ga0364909_10116_pt2 | contig 29468 bp, 24 predicted proteins | sample SorcelJu500001C3_3_FD_206966 | JGI IMG/M metagenome (GOLD analysis project Ga0364909, IMG submission 206966) | Enriched cells from Trout Bog Lake Hypolimnion, Wisconsin, USA - BchlTB.June25.5000.01.C3 | ecosystem: Environmental > Aquatic > Freshwater > Lake > Hypolimnion/Profundal zone | place... | reverse complement strand
GGCCATTGTCGTCGACCACCAGGAGCTTTTCAATCCGATGCTCATGGAGCAGGGCCTTGGAATGGGGCAGGTCGATGCCTACCGGGGCGGTGACCAGGTTCTTGCTGGTCATGACGTCGTTGACGCGCAGACCATCGTCGGAAACAAAGCGGAGATCGCGATTAGTGACGATGCCCACCAGTTTGTCGCCATCCAGCACCGGCAGGCCAGAAACCCGGTAATTGCGCATAATCGCCTGGACCTCGGCGACGCTCTGATTGCGTGAAACCGTGATCGGATCAACAATCATGCCGGATTCGGATTTTTTTACCCGCTCCACTTCTCTGGCCTGGCTCTCAATGCTCATGTTTTTATGGATAATGCCGATCCCGCCTTCCCGAGCCATGGCGATAGCGGTCTGGTGTTCGGTCACCGTATCCATGGCGGCGCTGAGCAGGGGTGCCTGAAGCTCGATGCTCTCAGTGAGACGGGTTTTGAGCGACACTTCCGACGGAAGAACCTCAGACGGACCCGGCACCAGCAGGACATCGTCAAAGGTGAGGGCCAGGGGTATATTTTGCTGAAACATATGGTCTCCTTATTGGCTGGAGTAAAATGACGGGGTCGTCTTGACAGCTTGTTCGGGTGATGCTTTTTATTAGGTTATCCAATGAAAATAGGGAAGGCGGGCAAATAGCACTTGCCCCCTCCAGATGAGCGGGTCGGGTGTATTTCAACCGCGACTGTCGCTTTTCCCCAGGGCAAAACAGGCAATGCTGCAGTCAGGATTGCTCAAGAGCTGCGAGCCATAGCCCGCCCTGGTGCCAGTATTTTTTTGAATGCGGGGAACTGAGCTTGGGTATTGAAGCTAAACAATCGAAAAGAGTCTAGCATGTTGTTGGGTAAAAGGAAATATGCGGCCATGAAAAAAGTCCGGCCGGAAAATTGATGCCTATGCGGAAAAAATCTTGCGGCTGGCGACCGTGTCGCCCACCATCCTCCGGGATCAAGAAAAACCACTGGCTTTTGCCGAAGGTTCCTGCTTAAGTATCAGACCCTTGTCGTTGGGCGGACCTGTTGAGTATAACCAATGAGACAGGTAGCCGTTCTCTTCCTCTCCCCTTTAACTCATTCTGTGTATGGCCAAAATTCTGGAAATAAATCTCTGTAATCCGCAACCGCGATTAATCACGCAAGCGGTCGAAATTTTGCAACGGGGCGGAGTTATCTGCTATCCAACCGATACAATGTATGGCATCGGTTGCGACATTTTTAACCAAAAAGCCGTGAAGCGGGTGTACCAGATTAAACGACGCCCCAAGGACAAGCCTTTTAGTTTTATGTGCGCTTCCTTAACCAACATCAGCAGTTACGGCCATGTTGGCAATACCGCTTATCGGTTGATGCGGAAGAACTTACCCGGCCCGTATACCTTTGTCCTGTCCGGGACCAAGGTGGTGCCGAAAATCATGCTGACCAAACAGAAGACTGTGGGTATTCGAGTACCCAATCATCCGATCTGTCTGGCCATCATCGAGGCCCTGGGAAATCCGATTCTCAATACCAGCGCCATGCTGGAAGAGGAGGACCAGCCGGTGTGCAGCTGCCATGATGTCGACCGGCTCTTCGGCAAACAGGTGGACCTTATCATCGATGGCGGTGAAATCGTTCCCGCCCCGTCAACCCTCATCTCCCTGCTCACCGAACAACCGGAAATCCTCCGGGAAGGCAAGGGTGATATCAGTGCATTCCTGTAAGCATTTTTCTTCGGCATTGTGACATTTGTACCAAAAGTCTGTTCAGTAGAACGCTGGAGAACGCGCCTCGCACCGGCAATAAAAAAAGACCGAACCTTGCCAGGTTCGGTCTCTGTTCTGCAATAAAAAATCCCTGCTAGGCTATTTCATCGATCAGCACTTCCTTCAAGGATTTGCTCATGGTGAAGTGCAGGGTTTTGCGGGCGGGAATATTCATCATTTTTCCTGTCTTGGGATTTTTCGTCGTGCGTGGTTTGCGTGTTCGCACGGAAAAACTACCAAACCCTCGGATCTCCACCCTTCTCTCTTCTGCAAGTGCCTGCGATATCTCTTCGAGAATGATTTCAATAGCCTGCGCTATATCCTGTTTATAGTAATCGCCAAGCTGTTCGGAAACTTGATTGACCAATTCACGCTTTAGCATGATTATTATCCTTTTTTGACCGACCGCATCTGAGAGGCCTGAAACCGCTTGGTGCGGGTATAATAGAAAAAGGGTGTTTCACCTTGTTTCCGTGCTGATCTTCCGGTCAGTGTGAAACACCCGTTGGTTTTGTTCAACAACAAGCAAAAGGTTCTACTTGTTTACATCTTCACCCGCTGCAGCCTTGAGGAGGTCGCCAAAGGTGGACGGACCGCTGCTTTGGGCTTTTTGGACATATTCTTCCGGAATAGCGCCGTTATTGTCATCCTTCTCCTGCAGGGCTTTCACAGAAAGGCCGATTTTTCGATCATCAGCGGAGACGTTAATAACCATGGCTTTCAACGTCTCATTGACATTAAACGCGCCGACCGGGGTTTTTACCTTTTCTTTGGAGATTTCGGAAACATGCACCAAGCCTTCGATACCTTCCTCCAGCTGAACAAAGACGCCGAAATCGGTTACATTGGTGATGGTTCCCTCAACGGTTGAGCCAATCGGGTAGTTGTTGGCTGCAGCCTGCCAAGGATCGGGTTCCAACTGTTTGACGCCCAGGGAAAACCGTTCGTTTTCCTTGTCGATTTTGAGAACAACAGCCTGAATCGTCTCCCCCTTGGCGTATTTCTCGGAAGGATGCTTGATCCGTTCGGTCCAGGAAAGATCCGAGACATGGATAAGGCCGTCAATACCCTCTTCAATGCCAATAAAAATACCGAAATCGGTGATGTTTTTGATTTTGCCTTCAATGACAGAACCCACCGGATAGCTCTCTTCCACCACGTCCCACGGATTAGGCTGCATCTGCTTCATTCCCAGCGAGATCCGCTTGGTTTCCGCTCATCTCGGAGATATGGACCAGGCCTTCCACGCCCTCTTCCAACTCAACAAAGACACCATAATCAGTGATGGAGACTACCTTGCCATTGACCCTTGAACCCGGGGCGTATTGCTCGGGCACTCGCTCCCAAGGATCAGTCTTGAGCTGTTTAACACCTAATGATACCCGATCGGAATTTTTATCATATTTGAGAATTTTGACCTCGATTTCCTCTCCGACCGTGTACAGTTTGGAAGGGTGTGAAACCCGCCCCCAAGAAAGGTCGGTGATATGACAGAGGCCGTCCATGCCGCCCAGGTCGATGAACAGACCGTAGTCGGTGATATTGGTGATGGCGCCGCGGATAGTCTGGCCTTCTTCAAGGGAGGTTCGCATCTGTTCCCGCAGGGCGGTCCGCTGATCTTCCAATATCGCCCGCCGGGAAATCACCACGTTGTTGCGCTTGCGGTTGAATTTGAGGATTTTAAATGCAAAAGTCTGCCCAATGAGTCCATCCAGGTCTTTGACTGGGCGGAGATCGATTTGGGAGTAGGGTAAAAAGGCAGGCACTCCAATGTCAACGGACATGCCACCCTTCACCCGGTTGTCAACACGGCCCTCAATAGTCCCGTCTTCTTCCTGAATCGTGGCAATCTGCTCCCAGACTTTGATGGCAATAGCTTTTTCACGGGAAAGCAACAGGCCGCCTTCATCTTTTCTCTTTTCAATGAAGACTTCGAACTGGTCGCCGATCTTGATTTCCCGATTCGGATCTTCGGCACGAAATTCAGAGAGCGGGATATAGCTCTCCGCTTTATCGCCGACATCGATCAAGGCGACGTCGCTGCTTAGGCCGACAACGGTGCCGAGCGCAACTTCGCCGACAGTGATGACAGTGTTGTTGTCTTCTTGTTCAAACAGTTCCGCAAAGCTTATTTCTTCAAAGCTGTTGTCATCTGCCGCAAATGCGGGTTGAGTTCCGTTTTTTGTCATGGATTGTTCCTGTGGTGACCTTGGCAGGTCTTTGATAAAAGTTGATGATGGGCCAGAAGTATTTTTGGCTCCCTCCCGTGTAGTGAACGGTGATATTTACCAGAGTTGGGTTTGAAAGACAACTGTTTCATCTTGAAAAAAGGTATTTTTTTGCCGGTGAGGTGATTTTGGTTGCCTCCCCAGGTGCCGCTATCTTTCCAAAAGGGGCAAGCAGGGCTTCGGCAGCTTCTTTGCCTCCAGGACACGCCTCACAACGACGGAGCAGTTTGCATGGCCCGCGTCTTGCGTTGGGAGGCGGCGCTTTGAAGAATGTCAGCGTTTTCCAGAGATGTTGAGTTCTTCCAGAAAGGGGCCGAACAACTCTTCGTAGGCGGGGATTGATTTGCGTAAGATGATATCAAGGTGGCGCATGTCGGCGGTGTTGACGGTGAGGTTGGCGCTGCAAGCCAATGCTTCCAGGTCGTAGAGGGTATGGCAGGTATCTCCTGTTAAGATGTAAAAAATATAGCGGCGACGATCCATCGTCAAATTGCGCATGTGGGTATGAAAGGTGGATTGCTCGAGCGTTCCTTCCAACTCCGTTTGCAGGATGATGCAGGAATAATTAATGAAACGCATGCGTTCCAGGGCGTCCTGCATTGTATCGGCCATGAAAGCCTGGTAGCCTACAGCCTCCAGGGCCTCTCCGATACGCTCGCGTTGTACGCCAGGTCGGTGGAGGATGAGCGCCATGGGGACATCCGCGATTTTTTCTTCTCCCCGGTAGAGACCTGTTGTCAGCCAGTCGAGATTCGGCGGCGGCGGTGGCTGTACTTGCGAGGTACTCTTTGGTGCTGGAAGGCCCGATTTCTCCAGAGTGATCGCACTGGAGCAGAGAGGACATTTCATGGTCAACATCCTTCCTGTGTCCAGTTGCGACAGGGCCTGTTCCAGTCGGAAGATCTGTTCGTAGGTGAGTCGGAGAGACCGCTGGCAATGGGGGCAATGGGTCAGCATGGCTATACCTTAAAGGGTGTTGAGGGGCGGAAAACAAAGGCGTTTCTAACCGGGTGGGGAAGCAGGGGCTTTGTCAGTTGTCCGGTTTGGGCTCGAGGGGGAAGGGGGCGCATGGGTACGCTGTTGCACCCTCGATTCATGACCATCGCTGATACGGATTGTTCTCTTCCTGTTCCATGTGCAGATTGTCGATGGAGGAGGTGCTTTCGCCTCGGGAGGATTTGATGGTATCCATACCTCGTTTGATTTCACTGCGGTGGGAGGCGTACAAAATTGCCGCTTCTTCGGTGATCAGACCGGTTTCGAAGAGTTCCAGGAGGTGCTGGTCAAAGGTTCGCATATCGCGGGTTGACCCATCCCGGACTACATTGTAAAAGGTTTTTTCTTCGGTTTCCCCATTCAGAATCAGGTCTTTGATCCGCAGACCGGTGCAGAGGATTTCCAGCGCAGCAACCCGGCCGCCACCGATCCGCGGCAGCAGGCGCTGGCTGACCACCCAGCGAATAGTATCGGCCAACCGGTTGCGGATCTGGGGTTGTTCATCCTGCTCGAACAGACCGAGGATGCGGTTGATGGTCTGGCCGGTGTCGATGGTGTGCAGGGTGGAGAAAACCAAGTGACCGGTTTCCGAAGCCGTCAGGGCGATTTCCAGAGTTTCGCGATCCCGGATCTCCCCGACGAGAATCACCTTGGGGGCTTGACGCAGGGCGGCCCGGAGGCCATTGGCAAAGGTGTCGAAGTCATCACCCATCTCTCGCTGGTTGAAGGTCGATTTTTTGTGGGGATGCACATACTCAATCGGATCTTCCAGGGTGACGATATGCACCTGACGCTCTTCATTGATCCGGTTGAGAATAGCAGCCATGGAGGTTGTTTTACCCGTGCCGGTGGCCCCGGTGAAGAGGACCAGCCCATTAACTTCTAGGGCCATTTTGGCAAAGGCCTCGGGGAATTGGAATCCGTTGATCGAAGGAATCTTGGTTTCGAGTTTGCGCAACACTGAGGTGTAGTACCCCTTTTGCGAAAAAATATTAACCCTGAACCTGGCCTTGTCATCCAGAGAATAGGAGAGGTCGCATGAGCCCTTGGTGACCAGGTCCCGTAACAGGCGGCGGTTGTTGCCAATCAGGTTCAAAGCGAACACTTCGGCTTGGAAAGGGGTCAGATGCGTCACCGGGGGAGTGACATCCACCGGCACCAGCACGCCATCGCTTTCCACCTGCAGGGTTTTGCCGACCGTTATGTTGAGATCGGAAACGCGTTCATGCTTTTGCAGCATGGCGGTGATCCAGTAGTTAATCTCCTGTTGTTTCATAGCGTCTTCCAGTATAGAATTAACAAAGATATCATTTTGAGTTCTATCGCTAACCAGCAATAAAAAACAAGAAAAAAATACAATAATGAGTTGAGGAGAGGGGCATGGGTATTCCACTGCGGAGCGCTGCAACAACGGAAGGCAGGAGAATGGCGGGGGCCCGCGCACTATGGCGGGCTAACGGGATGCGCGAGGAACAGATCGGCAAGCCGGTGATTGCGGTGGTCAATTCGTTTACCCAGTTTGTCCCCGGTCATGTCCACCTGCATGAAATTGGCCAGCGGGTGAAGCGGCACATTGAGGACTTGGGCTGCTTTGCCGCTGAATTCAACACCATCGCCATTGATGACGGTATTGCCATGGGCCATGACGGCATGCTCTACTCCCTCCCTTCCCGGGAGTTGATCGCCGATTCGGTCGAATACATGTGCAACGCCCACAAAGCGGATGCCATGGTCTGCATCTCCAATTGCGACAAAATCACTCCAGGCATGCTGATGGCGGCGATGCGGCTCAATATCCCGGCGATTTTTGTCTCCGGTGGGCCAATGGAGGCTGGACGGGTCGGGGACAAGGCCCTGGATCTGGTGGATGCCATGGTCATGGCCGGGGACAGCGCGGTCAGCGACGACGACATTGCCATGGTCGAACGTTCCGCCTGTCCAACCTGCGGGTCCTGTTCCGGGATGTTCACCGCCAACTCGATGAATTGTCTCAATGAGGCTCTAGGCCTGGCCCTGCCGGGCAACGGCACCGTGGTGGCCACCCACAGCGCCCGGCTGTCGCTTTTCGACCAAGCGGCAGAGCGGATTGTCGCCCTTTGCGAGGCCTGGTATGGGCGAGGAGACGATTCCGTTCTACCTCGATCCATCGCTACCCGTGCCGCCTTCCACAACGCCATGGCTCTGGATATCGCCATGGGCGGTTCAACCAATACCGTGCTCCATATTCTTGCCATTGCCCACGAGGCTGAGGTCGATTTTACCATGCAGGACATCGATGCCCTGTCCCGTAAGGTTCCCAACCTCTGCAAGGTGGCTCCCAGTTCACAGTATCATGTCGAGGATGTCCATCGGGCAGGCGGTATCCTCTCCATTCTGGCCGAACTGGACCGGGCCGGCCTGGTCGACCCCACGGTGCCTCGGGCGGATGGGCTCACCCTCGGTCAGGCGCTGGCACAGTTTGACATCGCACGGCCAGGAGCCAGCGAGGCGGCAAAAAAATTGTATCGCAGCGCTCCAGGAGGCGGGCGCAATCTGGTGATGGGATCGCAGGACACCTTGTATGCGGAGTTGGATACCGACCGGACGGCAGGCTGCATCCGCGACCTCGCACACGCTTACTCCCGCGATGGCGGCTTGGCAGTCCTCTACGGCAATATCGCCGAGAAAGGCTGCATCGTCAAAACTGCCGGAGTGGATCCTTCTATCTTACATTTCACCGGTACCGCCCGGGTGTATCCGTCCCAAGACGCGGCCTGCGAGGGGATTCTCAAGGGGGCTGTCCAGGCCGGAGATGTGGTCTTTATTTTGTACGAGGGGCCCAAGGGCGGGCCAGGCATGCAGGAAATGCTCTATCCCACCTCCTACCTTAAGTCTCGTCATCTGGGGGCGGCCTGCGCCCTGGTGACCGACGGCCGCTTTTCCGGCGGCACCTCCGGTCTCTCTATCGGGCATGTCTCGCCGGAAGCCGCCAGTGGCGGGGCTATCGCTTTAGTTGGAGACGGCGACCAGATCGATATCAATATCCCAGAACGAACTATCTCTCTTTTGGTCAGTGCCGAGGAGTTGGCGTTGCGACGACGGCGGGAGGAGGCTAAAGGTGGGCGTGCTTTTACCCCGCAGCGAGATCGCACTGTTTCAAAGGCATTGCAGGTGTATGCCCGGTTTGCTGCCTCCGCCGATAGAGGAGCGGTAAGGCTGCTCGATCAATAGTTTTTTTAAAACCGTTTGTTTGAATGGAAAGAACCGGTTAGTGCAATCGGGGTTGGTGCTGCCAGTATCTGATCAGCGGCCTCAGCCCTACAGGTTGTATCGGTCTTCTGAAATGCATGGAACGCCTGAAAAAAGATACTGCAGGATTAGGACTGCCTGGCAGGTGGGCGAACACTTGGGGCCCGTAGCATGGTCTCTGGGCAGAGGAGTAAGGTGAGAAAAGGGCGTCAGGGCTGAAGCGTTCAGGAGAAGGCCAATTTTTTATAACTCACCGCAATTTTAAATAAAATGTAGAAAAATCAAGGACGACACACCCCGTGGCCAACAGGGTGTGTCGTGCGGTCTAATTGTCTGCTATTTAAAGCTTGACGACATTTTCAGCAGCAGGACCTTTGGCCCCGCTGACGACGTCAAATTTAACCCGTTCACCTTCTTTGAGAGATTTGAAACCTTGACCTTGAATGGCGGAATGGTGGACAAAAACATCTTTGCCACCATCCTGCTGGATAAAGCCAAATCCCTTGGAATCATTAAACCATTTCACCGTTCCTTCTGCCATTGCCATTCCTCCTTGTGTCGTCTGACCTACAAACTGACCCCCTTTGGGATCTTTTTTAAAAAGGGTTAAACTTTTGATACCTTTCAGTATCCGTTTGCGCGGAGAACTGGAATGCTATCGTTTGTAAAACCCGAAAAAAGTGAGATTAAAGGTTGATAGCTAATTATCTCTCAAGGTATTTTTTGTTACAAACATCCGCCCTGTTCCACCTGGGCTCCATCCCACGACTTTTTGCTCCGAATGATGACACAAGGCAACGCTTTTGCCATATTCTTCCGGCCAAAAGATGTTTCGTGAGAATGGCAGGAAGTCGTAAGGAGAAAAATGTATCAAGGGAGTGGCAAAGCTAAGAGTCCTTTGACATTTTCGGAACAACAAGTTGGAGTAATCAGTCATCGGGCGGCAGGTATCATGTGTATACGAAGGCAACCGGGGGATAAAGGGAGAGGCTGGCAACATGTGACACGACAGGCTTGCATTAAGTGACGGGCAAATAAGGGAATGTAGCAATAAAGAACGACAGGCTTTTGTGCTTAGAACAATTGAACCAACAATGGAACCCCTGGATTCTTTCATTCAGTTGGGCCGCCCCCCGCAGTATTGTAAAGGAACTGCGAAAAAAGAGCGCTCGACAGGAGGGGTACAAGAGTGTAACGGAGAATAAATGGGTAGCACAGGTCGTTGAACTATTCCGCTTTAACAAGGAGGTGAAAAAGTATGAAGGGTACCAATGAACTTTTTATTTGTGTACTTTAAAATACCTTGAAATGCTAGATATTTTTTAATATCAGCGGCCTGACCTTTAATCCGCTGAAGGCTTTCGCAGATGGAGTCTTTTTGGGGTTAATTGGTCCCTTTTAGCAGGGGGTGCCCCATCGTGGCTCTCTGCTCGATATAGTGCTGGGCAACCTGTCGGGCGATGTTGCGTATCCTGCCGATATATCGAGTACGTTCCGCGACACTGATGGCTTTTCTCGCATCCAGAAGATTGAATGTATGGGAACACTTCAGGCAATAGTCATAGCCTGGCAGAATAAGATCTTTTTCGACGAGTCTCAGGGCTTCCCGCTCGTAATTGTCAAAGGCCAGGGTCAGATCGCCGACATTGGCTTCCTCGAAATTGAAGGCGGAGAACTCTTTTTCTGCCTGATGGAAGATCTGCCCGTACGACACCTCCGCGTTCCAGGCAATGTCATAGACGGAATCCACTTTCTGCAGGTACATGGCGATTCGCTCCAGACCATAAGTGATTTCTACCGTAATCGGTTTGAGGTCTATGGAGCCTGCCTGTTGGAAATAGGTAAACTGGGTGATTTCCATGCCATCGAGCCAAACTTCCCAGCCCAGGCCCCAGGCGCCCAGCGTCGGCGATTCCCAGTCGTCCTCGACAAAGCGGATATCGTGCTCCAGCAGGTTGAGGCCGAATTTTTCCAGGCTTTCAAGATACATGGCCTGCACATCTTTGGGAGACGGTTTGATTACCACCTGATACTGGTAATAGTGTTGCAGACGATTGGGGTTCTCGCCATAGCGGCCATCAGTGGGACGACGGGAGGGCTGAACGTAGGCGGCCTTCCAGGGCTCCGGTCCGAGCGCGCGGAGCAGGGTGGCGGGGTGAAAGGTACCTGCCCCGACTTCCATGTCGTAGGATTGCATGATGACACAGCCGGCGGAGGCCCAGTAACTGTTTAAGGTGGCGATGATATCTTGAAAATACATGGCGAAATGTTTGCGTATTGATTGTTGACGGATCGTGGCTACAATAATTCCGCAATCTACCATAGGCTTGGGCCATGGTAAATGAATTTGTCTCATGGTCCAGACACCCCGCGTCATATCGAATGCTGGCGCTGCTGGCGGATGGCGTTACCGAGTACTGCTCCTCTTTGTTTGTAGAGAACTGAATATGGAACCTCAATATCTGCGCATCCGCGGGGCGCGCATGCACAATCTTAAAAATATATCCGTTGATCTGCCGCGCAATAAACTGATTGTTTTTACCGGACTTTCCGGTTCGGGCAAGTCGACCCTGGCCTTTGATACCCTCTATGCCGAAGGGCAGCGCCGATATGTGGAATCCCTGTCCACCTATGCCCGGCAGTTCCTGGGGCAGATGGACAAGCCGGATGTTGATCTGCTGGAAGGACTCTCGCCCGCGGTATCCATCGAGCAGAAGACCACCAGCAGAAATCCGCGATCCACCGTGGGTACGGTCACGGAAATTTACGACCACCTCCGCTTGCTGTTCGCCCGCGCCGGACAACCCCACTGCCCGCAATGCAACCAGCCGATCCGATCGCAATCGGTGCATGATATGCTCGAGAGTCTGCTGGCTCGCCAGGAAGGGGAAAAGGTCCTGCTGCTGGCGCCGCTGGTCAAACAGAAAAAAGGGCAGCATGAGCAGATTCTTCAGCGCCTGCGCAAAGACGGGTTCGTCCGGGTCCGGGTGGACGGGGAGATCCGTCAGCTCAGCGAGGACATCGTCCTTGATAAAAATAAGCACCATTATATCGAGGCGGTGGTTGACCGGTTGATGCTCAAACCTTCAGTGCGCCGGCGCCTGGACGAATCGGTCAGCACCGCCGTGGGGCTCGGGGCCGGAAGCATGCTCGCCGTCTTTCCCGACAGCGGTGAAGAACTCCTGTTCAGTGAATCGGCCGCCTGTCATCAGTGCGGCATCTCGGTGCCTGAGCTTTCTACCCAGCTGTTTTCTTTCAATAACCCTCAAGGGGCCTGCCCCGCCTGTGGCGGCCTGGGGGTGAACCAGTTCATCGACGAGCGCTTGATTGTCCCCGACGAGCGGCTTAGCCTTCTGGAGGGCGCCATCGCCCCCTGGAGCCGCAAGCGGCTGTCCGCCCAGGCCGAGCAATGGATTGAGGCCTTCGGCCGCCACTATGCTTTTGACCTGAACACCCCGTTTGCGGATTTGCCTGCCAAAGTAAAAAAAGGACTGCTTCAGGGCACTGGCAGGGAAAAATTGGAGTTTGTCCATAGTAGAGGACGACGCCAGCTGGCAGCGCAGGTTGCTTTTGAGGGGGTTGTCCCCCGCCTCAACCGGCTTTTCCGCGAGACCTCGTCCGTCCGCATGCGCGAAGAGGTGGAAGAATTCATGAACGAACAGTCCTGCCCCACCTGTCAGGGAGCGCGACTGAAACCCGAGGCCCTGGCAGTCCGGATCGGCAAATGGTCGATCATCGACCTAACCCGATTGGCGATCGAGCAATTGCTCCATGAACTCGATCTCCTCGATTTTGCCGAGCGACAGACCCTCATTGCCAAGCCCATCCTCAAGGAGATCCGCGAGCGGCTTTTTTTTCTCCAAGGGGTCGGGCTGGGCTATCTCTCGCTGGAACGCAAAGCCGGCACCCTGTCCGGCGGCGAGGCGCAACGCATCCGCCTGGCCTCGCAGATCGGTTCCGGCCTGGCCGGGGTGCTCTATATCCTCGATGAACCGAGCATCGGTCTCCATCAGCGCGACAACCACAAATTGATCAAGACCCTGGTGAATTTGCGTAATTTGGGCAATACGGTGATTGTGGTCGAACACGACTCCGACACTATTGCCCACGCCGACCATGTTCTTGACTTTGGCCCGGGTGCGGGTGTGCATGGCGGCGAGATTCTCTATTCCGGTCCAGTGGCCGGTTTGCTCGATTGCGAGCGATCGCAGACCGGCGGTTATCTCTCGGGCCGTCTCATGATCGCGGTGCCGGAGCGCCGCCGGCCCCTCCGGTCAGGCCCTGCTGAGGGCGTGCAGGTCAACGGCGCCTGCGTCAATAATCTCCAGCACCTGTCGGTGCGTTTCCCCTTGGGCCTGCTGACCTGCGTCACCGGGGTCTCGGGCTCGGGGAAAAGTTCGTTGGTGATTGAAACCCTGTTCCAGGAGGCGCAACGCTATTTTTTCGATCCCAAGGGATACCTGCAGGGACCCCGACGGCTCACTGGCCTGGAAAATCTGGACAAGGTGATCGATATCGACCAGAGCCCGATCGGTCGCACTCCCCGCTCTAACCCGGCCACCTATACCGGGGTGCTGACTCCCATCCGGGAGCTGCTTGCCCGCCTGCCTGAATCCCGGGCCCGCGGCTACAAACCGGGCCGTTTCAGCTTCAATATCAAGGGGGGGCGTTGCGAGACCTGCGAAGGGGATGGCCTCATCCGGATTGCCATGCACTTTCTGCCCGATATCTACGTGACCTGCGAACGGTGCCTGGGTAAACGCTACAACGAAGAGACCCTGGACGTCCGCTATAAAGGCAAAAATATCGCCGAAATCCTGGCCATGACCGTGGAGGAGGCCCTGGCGTTTTTCCAGAATGTGCCTCCGATTCAGAACCGGTTGCAGACCATTGTCGACGTCGGGTTGGGCTACGTCACCCTCGGCCAGTCTTCAGTTACCTTGTCCGGCGGCGAGGCGCAGCGGGTCAAGCTGGCCAAGGAGTTGAGTCGGCGCTCGACCGGCAAGACCCTCTACATCCTCGATGAACCGACCACCGGACTCCATCCGGCCGATATTCAGTATCTCTTGCGGGTGTTGGGCCGGCTGGTGGACGGAGGGAACACGGTGGTGGTGATTGAGCATAATCTTGATGTGATCAAAACCGCGGATTATGTGATCGATATCGGCCCGGAGGGCGGCAGTGGCGGCGGCCGGATCGTCGCTACCGGTACACCGGAGGAAATCGCCCGCCAGCCCGGTTCTTACACCGGTATGTTTTTGAAACAGTTCCTCAATATCGACTGAGTCGTTTTTGATTTTCCTGCAGGAAATTCCCTGTTATGGTGCGCTTCGCTAAATATACCTGCCGGATCCTGTCCAAGGTTTCCGGCTTTTGACTCCCCTACTGGAAGGAAGAAACATGACCGATCAGACCACAGACCAGCCGGATATCCCGATTTTTCGCATGCAGAAGATGTTCATCAAGGACCTCTCGTTTGAAAGTCCCAATGCCCCCAAGGTATTTCTGGCGAGGAATCAGGATCCCAAGGTGGATTTCAACCTGCAGCTGAAAAACAGCAAGCTCGACGACGACCATGCCGAGGTGTCGATCCATATCACCGCCAAAGTACTTGATAAAAGTAACGAAGATTCGGTGATGTTTATTATCGAGATCGAGCATGCCGCTGTGTTCATGATGAAGAACATTCCGGAGGAACATCATGCCCGGGTGCTGGCGGTTGACTGCCCCTTGATGCTCTTTCCTTTTACCCGGCAGATCGTCTGCCAGTTGGCGGTGGATGGCGGGTTTATGCCATTTTTGATGGAACCGATCAATTTTATCGCCCTGTATGACAATGCCCAGCGCACCGAGAAAGACTCCTGAGCAAGGCGTCTGCTTTTTCGCCCCCGCCAGCGAAGAGTTGCTGGCGTCGGGCACGCGCTAGACCGCCCTTTTTGCGGGGAGGAGGGCGTCGACTGATCAGGTTTGCGTGAAGAAGGAGGCAAAGAGAAGGTGCGACAGCTAATGAAGGGCTTCCTGGCAAGGATCAGCTGTTCGTGCCCACTTTTTGAAAGATAAGACAGGCGTTGGTGCCGCCGAAGCCATAGCTGTTGCTCATAACCGTGGCGAGGCGTGCTTCACGGTTTTCTTCGGCAATGTTCATGCCGACGGCATCCGGGTCCATCTCTTCGATGTTGGCTGAGCCGGCGATGAAATTGTTACCCAGCATCAGCAGGCAATAGATGGCTTCATGAACTCCGGCTGCGCCCAGGGAATGGCCGGAAAGGGACTTGGTCGAACTGATCGGGGGATGGATGTCGCCAAAAATCTCGCGAATAGCCCGCAATTCTATCAGGTCGCCGATGGGAGTGGACGTGCCGTGCGCATTGATGTAGTCGATGGGGGCCTTGATGGTTGCCAGCGCCAGACGGATGCAGCGGACAGCACCTTCCCCTGACGGGGTGACCATCTCGCAGCCATCTGCGGTGGCCCCGTATCCGGTAATTTCCCCGTATATTTTCGCGCCGCGTTTCCTGGCATGCTCCCATTCCTCCAGAACCACAATGCCGGCGCCGTTGGCAACGACAAACCCGTCCCGATTCCGGTCATAGGGACGGGACGCCCGTTGGGGGGTATCATTAAAGCGGGTGGAGAGTGCGCCCATGGCGTCGAACATGGCCGTCTGGCTCCAATGCTCTTCGTCTGAGCCCCCGGCAAAAACTAGATCCTGTTTACCCATCTGGATCTGTTCCATGGCCGCGCCGATACAGTGCGATCCTGTGGCGCAGGCGGAGGAAATCGAATAGCAGAGTCCTTTGATATGAAAAGCGCTGGTCAGGCAGGCGGAAACCGTACTGCTCATGGTGCGCGGCACCATGAAGGGGCTGAGGCGTTTGAGTCCCTTTTCGCGCATGATGTCGGCGGCAGCGACCACGTTTTCCGCCGAGGTGCCGCCCGACCCGATAATCAACCCGGTGCGCGGATGAGAAACTTCCTCCTCGACCAAACCGGCATCCTCGACGGCCTGCCGCATGGCAATCGAGGCGTAGGCAGCGGCATTGCCCATGAAACGCAGATTCTTTTTGTCAATCTGTTCCTTCAGGTTGACCTGGGTGAAACCGCCAAGGTGAGATCGCAGACCTATTGCATGATAGGGCTCATGGTAATGAATGCCGGACCGGCTTTCCCGCAGGGAAGAAAGAACCGTTGCCAGGGTATCGCCCAGCGGTGAGACAATACCCATTCCTGTTATGACCACTCGTCGCATACAATTCTCTGTTACTCGTTCTGCCTGTGGATGGCTAGTGGTCCGCAACTCTGGCAGACCGGCATGACCTCAACTGTACAGATATTAACATGCGGTGGTACGCTGGTCACCCAATAAACGATTTCGGCAATATCAGCGGGCGTCAGGGGCTGGGTGCCCTGGTAGATGGCATCTGCTTTTTCTTTGTCTCCGTGAAAACGGACGATGGAAAATTCGCTTTCTGCCAGGCCGGGTTCGATGTTGGTCACCCGGATGCGGGTATGGATCAGATCGGCGAGCAGATTGCGGGAGAACTGTTTGACAAAGGCCTTGGTCGCCCCGTAGACATTGCCGCCCGGATAGGGATAATTGCCGGCGATGGACCCCATGTTGATGATGTGGCCCTGATTGCGCGTCACCATGGCCGGCAGCAGACAGCGGGTCAGGGTGCAGAGCCCCTTGATGTTGGTGTCGATCATGGTTTCCCAATCGCGGAGATCAGCCTCATGGGCGCCTTGCAGACCCAGGGCCAGGCCGGCATTGTTGAGCAGGACATCGATGTCCCGGAAGCCATCCGGCAGTTGGGCGATCATAGCCTCGACGCTGACCGGGTCGCGGACATCAAGCTCCACAACGTGCAGCGGGACACCGGCCAGTTGGTGCCTCAGTTCCTGCAGTCGTTCTTTCCGGCGGCCGGTGACGATCAGCCGCCATCCCTCCTGGGCAAAACGCTCGGCGCAGGCCTTGCCGAAACCGGAGGTGGCCCCGGTGATAAGTATTGTTTTGTGCATATTTTTTCCTCCTGTTTTTATCAGGGAAACAGGTTTGTCTTTAAATAACAACATTTTTCCAGGAGAACCTGGAATTCATCAGGGGTATGCTTATAATGAGAAAAATCGTTTCATCGGAAACGATTAATACTATTTGAGCAGCTTTGCTTGAAAGGAGAACGCCATGCTGAAGAAAAAAATGCAGAAAGCGCTGAACGACCAGATCAATGCGGAAATGTTTTCGTCCTACCTCTACCTGTCGATGGAGGCCTATTTTCAGTCGATCAGCCTGAAAGGTTTCGCTGCCTGGATGCGGGTGCAGGTGCAGGAGGAATTGATGCATGGCATGAAGTTTTATGATTTTGTCAATGAGCGCGGCGGCAAGGTCACCCTTGAGGCCATCGCCAAGCCGGAATCCGCCTGGGCGACCCCGCTGGCCGCCTTTGAAGCGATTTTGAAACATGAGCAGCATGTCACCAGCCTGATCAATGACCTGGTGGATCTGGCGATCAGTGAAAAGGATCACGCTTCCAACAATTTTCTGCAGTGGTTCATTTCCGAACAGGTCGAGGAAGAGGCCAGCGCCACTGAGGTCGTTGAAAAACTCAAACTGATCCAGGATAATCCTTCCGGCCTATTCATGATCGATGCCGAACTGGGCAAACGGGTTTTCGTTATGCCGTCGGCGACCGCGGCGTGATAGCCCGGAGTGCCATTTGAGCAGTCGGAAGATCAAGCACAAGGTTCTGGCGCTGTTAGGCTGCCAGGACTTTAGTGCGCATCTTGAGGTCTTGCGGCAATTGCCGGCCAAGGATGTGGTGAATGTGTTGTTTTCGGCCATCTGCCGGGAAGATCCGTTTGTGCGTTGGCGGGCGATCAGCTGCATGGGCGAGGCGGTCGCCCGCCTTGCTTTGGAGGACATGGAAGCGGCGCGGATCATCATGCGGCGCCTGCTCTGGAGTCTCAATGATGAATCGGGCGGCATCGGCTGGGGAGCACCTGAGAGCCTGGCCGAGATCATGTGCTGCCATGCCGGGTTAGCGAAAGAATATGTCCACATGCTGCTCTCTTATCTGCGGGAAGATGGCGAAGACGTCTGCCAGGACGGCAATTTCATTGAACACCCGTTGCTGCAGCGGGGTCTGCTCTGGGGGGTTGCCCGATTGAGCCGGTGTCAACCGCAGTTGCTGCTGGAGAAGGGAGGGGCGGCAGATATTCCACCGTCCCTCAATTCGCCGGATGCGGAAATCCGTGGCCTGGCGGTTTTAGCTGCCGGGGCGCTTCGTCTGGCCGGAGTACGGACAATCGTAGAAAAGATGACAAAAGATTCCGCCCCCCTCACCGTGTACCAGGAGGGCGTCTTTGTGGAAACCACAGTGGGGCGGTTGGCGCAATCCGCCCTGGAGGAGATCAACGGATGATGGAACCACAGCTTTTCCCTGCTGCCGCATGTGTGCAGTTCACCATCAGCATGGGGGAGCCGGACAGCAATATTGAACAGGTCGCCCAACTGATCAACCGGTATCAGCCCGATCCCGACACCCTCCTGCTCTTGCCGGAGATGTGGGCAACGGGTTTTGATTATGAACGCACGGCTGCGCTGGGACGACGGACACCGGAAATCCTCGTCGCCATGCAGCAGATCGCAGCGCAACATCAGGTCTATCTGGCCGGAACTCTGACAGCCTTGCCCGGGGACGGCTCGCTGCCGTTCAACAGGCTCTATCTCGTCGGCCCCGGCGGGGTGGTCGGTAGTCTGCCGAAACAGCAGCTTTTTTCGCCGTGGCAGGAAGATCGTTTTTACCAGGCTGGGCAGTCGGCTCCACTTCTGCAGACGCCCTGCGGCCCCCTTGCAGGGCTCATCTGTTACGACCTGCGTTTTCCCGAGCTGGCGCGCCGGCAGGTTTTCGCCGGCAGCAGGCTTCTTGCGGTTTCCGCGCAGTGGCCACTATCGCGCCTGGATCACTGGCAAACGCTGCTGCGGGCCCGCGCTATAGAGAACCAGGTGTATGTGGTGGCGGCCAACAGTTGCGGCCGCACCGGTACGATGGAGTTGGGGGGCCATTCGATGATCATCGGCCCGGACGGTACGGTGCTGCGGGCCGCCGGTACGGAGGCAACAGTTATAGGTTGTCCGCTCAATGGTTCCCAGGTTGATGAACAGCGCCGGACCTTCTGTCCTGCCGGCAACCGGGCCTGGATGACTGCGGATAAACAGAAAATCAGGAAGATTGACCATCTGCTCCCGGAACTGGCACTGATCCGTCGGCAGCACAGCCGGATCGCCTTTACTAACGGCTGTTTCGATATTCTCCATGCCGGCCATGTCAGCTATCTGGAAGAGGCCCGTCGGACCGCCGATTGCCTGGTGGTTGGGTTGAACGCCGATTGTTCAGTCCGGACCCTGAAGGGCCCGAGCCGCCCGGTCAATAGTGAAGAGGACCGGGCCCGAGTTCTGGCCGCACTCGGATGTGTTGACTATGTCGTTCTCTTTGAAGAAGAAACACCGATCAGGCTCATCACCGCTCTTCTGCCGGATGTGCTGGTCAAGGGCGCGGACTGGCCCGAAGGACAGATCGTCGGTGCTGCCGAGGTCAAGGCCGCTGGCGGCCGGGTGGCGCGCATCACCTTTGAGCATGATCGCTCAACCACAGCCCTGATTGATAAAATCAGGGTGACAGCGGCAGCCGGTCCGACCGACCAGAGCGTCCCCGCCAACTTGGATTATGAGGAAAAACCATGACAACGATACGGATTAGCGGCATGAAATGCCAGCATTGTGTAGCCGTCACCCGCAAGACCCTGGAGGGTTTGGGTGCGACTCAGGTGCAGGTCGACCTGGTCAAGGGCGAAGTCAGCTTTGAGGGAAAGATCGATAGGGAAACGGTGCGGCAGGCTATCGCCGCTCAGGGTTTTGCAGTGGTCGAATAGTGGCCGGATCTCTGCCTCAGCGGTAAAACAGCCGCAAGCCTTTTCCCCATGTCCGGCAGGCCGCGGTTGCATTAATGCCACGATACCCGTCCCTATTCCGCCGGTGCGGCACTCCAGGGGTTCCAGTATCTGACATTGCGCTGTTTTTCCTCGGCCCATTTATGTTGGGTAATGTTACGATAGGTTCCTACTATCCCGATGGTTTTGTTGTTGGCATCACGAAGCGGCATTTTGGAGGTGGAAATCCAAATTTTCTGTCCATCGGATGTTGTCTGGATTTCTTCATAATGCATTTTGGGTTTCCCTGACTTCATAACTTCCCTGTCGTCACGATGATAGATTTCAGCTAGCTCTTTCCACTGCATGTTATGATCATCAAGCCCGATTACCTCCTCAGGCGCCTTGAATCCTGCGTCCTGCGCAAATGACTGGTTGCATCCCAGGTAGACCGAGGTCAGGTCCTTCCAGTAGAGGGGAAACGGGATCGTATCCAGAACCCTCTTCAACAGCTTATTTGCCTCTTTCGCTTTCTGTTCATTTTCCCGGAGGACCTCTTCGGTTTGTTTTAGGGGGGTAATGTCGGTGAGTATGGCAAAAAAATCACCGGTACACTGACCATCCCTGTCCCGCAGAGCGGAAGCTGAGACTATCGACCAGATTTCCCGGCCATCCTTACCCCGGAATCTGCACTCGGAGGAATCGTCCCGGTTTTGGATCCGGCTTTCCATGCACAGGGCACGGTCAGCAGTCTCTTTTGCGAACATGAAATCCTCCATGGGCCGTCCAACCATTTCTTTGGGCGCATATCCCAGCAGTTCGGCAAGATGGGGGTTCACATACATTGTCCGCCTGTTTGCATCCATCACCCATATTCCCTCCCGGGCCGCATCCACAATTTGGCGTTTGAGTTCTGCACTTGCAGCTACTACTCCCTCAGTGCGTTTACTCTCGGTGATATCGTTTATCACCAGGCGGTATTCCATTGTACCCGCCAGTTTTGCAGTGGTGGCAACCAGTTGTGCCCAGAATACGGTCCCGTCCTGTTTTCGCATGCGCAATTCGCATTTCTGGGGGCCGCAGGTGGCATCATCCTGTTTACGGTACAGGGATTGGATATTCTGATTGTAGATATCCTGGTCGTCCTTTTGGATGAACCAGGCGAGAGGCTGGTTGGTCAGTTCTCGCCGGGGCACACCTAAAAGAGTCGCGACCGTGAGGTTGGTGTCCAGGATCAGCCCATTGGCGGAGAGCGTGCAATAACCCACCGGGGCCGACTCGTAGAGATCGAAATAGCGTGCCCGTTGGTTATCCAGTTTGACTTGGGCCTGAAGCAGCGTCTCGATTTGCTTCTCCAGTTCCATCTGGTGCATACACAGTTCGTGAAACATCAGCCTGGTTTCTTCGGGCGTGATACACTCGAAATCATCCTGCGGACTTGTTCCCTCCCTATCCGCTTCCCTGGTAACCCGGCATAAATCGGTCGCTTGTCTGAGTCGGTTTTCTATGCAGTTCATTTCAGCCTCATCAGTTTATTTTGGATTTGTTTTCGTTTCGCAACCACAGCGTCAAGAACAGTCCCTTGACGAGTGGAAGGGTTGATTCCGCATTGGTCTTAAAGCAGAACGGCCTGCTTTCCTGGAGAACTTGAAACCACCAGTCGGGAATCAGACCCGTCAAAGTCAGGTTTAACTATGAGGGAAAATGGCACAAAAACAATGGTGATATAGTATTTATAAAATAGGTATTTTTTATATCTATAAAAGCATGGGTGCGAAAAGCGGGGAAGGCGCGAGTCGGTGATGCCGGGTCGGTGAGGCAAAGTCCGCGGGAATGGGGCTGTTGAGTTGTGTATGATAAAAGACCAACAAAGGGAGTCCGCGGAGGAAGTTTTATGAGCGGAAGAACTTATGGAAGATGAGGTTTTACCAATGGAGAAAAAATGTGAGCGGTGCTTGATCCGCCTTGCTGGGATTGTCCCCCAGGATGGCTGCGGCGTCTGGTCGGGTGTTGCAAGGAAACAAAAAAATGAACGGTACGGGGTAGTACTGAAGCAACATTCTTTTGGGCAAGTCTTGCGGAACTTGTGTGGAAGGTATATTCTCGAACACTTTTGATTAGAAGTGTATCCTCAGCGTATTTCTCAGACTACTCTCGATGTGAGCCAGTTGTATCTGCCTATTTTATGAAGAACACCGCATCCGATTCCTTGCCAGCGTCCGCCATCCTGTTGATTCATTGCCCTGACAACAAGGGCATTGTCGCTTCCATCAGTGAGTTCATTTACACCAACAACGGCAATATCACCTTCCTTGCCCAGCACGTCGATCTTTCCAGCAAGATTTTCTTTATGCGGATTGAATGGGAGTTGGATCGTTTCATCATCCCGAGCGACAAGATCGGGGAATACTTCGATACCCTGATTGCCAAAAAGTTCGACATGAAATGGCAGCTGCATTTTTCCCACGAGGTGCCCCGCATGGCTCTCTTCGTGTCGAAGCTGCCCCACTGCCTTTATGACATTCTTGCCCGCTGGAAATCGAATGAAATCGAGGTGAAAATCCCGCTGATCATCAGCAATCACCCGGATCTTGAACCGGTGGCTCGCCAGTTCGGCATTGACTTCCATTGTTTCGAAATCAACGGCGAGAACAAACGGGAACAGGAACAGGCGCAACTTAAGCTCCTGGCGCAGCACCAGGTCGAGTTCATCGTCCTTGCCCGGTATATGCAAATCCTCTCCGATGAATTCGTCCGTCAGTATCAGGACCGGATCATCAATATTCACCACTCCTTCCTTCCTGCCTTTCCAGGGGCCAAGCCCTATCATTCCGCCTTTGAACGGGGTGTGAAGGTGATCGGCGCCACCAGCCATTACGTCACCGCTGATCTGGACAACGGGCCAATCATTGCCCAGGACATCATCAGGGTCAGCCATGCCGATTCGGTGGAGGATCTGGTGCGGAAAGGACGGGACATGGAGAAGGTGATTCTCTCCCGATCGATCTGGCATCACCTGCAACGCCAGATACTGGTCTACCAGAACCGCACCGTGGTTTTTTCCTGACCAGGACGGATCAGGCGACTTCTGTCAGGCCGACGCCAGCGGGCGGTATCTCCATCTCAAAGAGGTGGAATTCCAGCATTCCCTCATAAATGATGAAGGAGCCGACATACCTGCCGGGTTCATCGGGCACGGCGGTGTTGGTGGTATAGATGCCGATATTTCGCTCCTGCATCGGCATGTCGGGGTCCACGAGCACCCACATGAAAGGGGCGTTGTCTTCTTTGGCCTGTGCGGACAGGATTTGGCCGCCAAAGGGGATGGTCACGGTCTGCACCCGGTTGGGCTCTAAATCGTATTTCCAGATTGTTTTCATGGAGTATCCTTAAAGTCCCTCGCGTGGTGACGCCAAGGGGCGTTGGTATTAGCTGTTTATTTCGCGGCAACAAGGCTCAGTCAGGGGCAAAGCTCGCTTTCATCGAGTTGTCCGCGCAGGGTGCGACCGGCTCGCCCTGCCGGACGAAATTGCTTCTTCCGGCTCACTGCTTCTCTTCCCCTTCAGAGAAAAAACTTTCAATCCTAACCCCGTTGAACCGGGTTTGCAAGACCTTGCCTTTTTCCGTGGGCGGAGAAAGGGCAAACCGTTTTTCTGTCCCGGTTTCCAGGGGCTTTGTCTTGGTTATCGCTGCGGCCGGCCACAATTTTTTCCGAGCCTGCGGAGCGTAAGATCATCCTTGCGGAATCTGGTAATTTTGTTATCAGTGCACATGTCTTTCTCTAAGAGAGCGGACGGGCGTGAAAACCTGCACGCACTCCGTTCCATGAACTCCTTACCCTTCAGGATTAATTATGAAATTTCCCATTGATTTGTCAGGCTACCAGCCTTTGAGTTTTTCTGTCACCCAGGAAGGGTTGGATGCGCAGCAGCGTGCAACCTTATTGCACAATATTAATCTGCTACGCGACAGTATCGTTTTTTTCACTGCCCTGGCCAATACCAAAGGGCTGGGCGGTCATACCGGCGGTGCTTACGACATCGTGCCCGAACTGCTGATCGCCGATGGCTTCATGAAAGGGTCTGATGCCTGTTATCCCGTTTATTTTGACGAGGCCGGGCACCGGGTCGCCATCCAGTACATGATGGCGGTGCTCAACGGTTTCAAGCAGCCGGAGTCACTCCTTCATTACCGTGAGTTCGGCCAGGGTTTGTATGGTCATCCCGAGCGGCATGAGGAGGATGGCATCTTTTTCAGCTCCGGCCGTTTGGGGCACTTGTGGAGCCAGGTCAATGGCGTGGCCGAGGCGCATCCCGACAAGACCGTTTTTCTCTTTGGCAGCGACGGTTCGCAGCAGGAGGGCGATGATGCCGAGGCCGCCCGTTACGCGGTAGCCCGTAAACTGAATATCAAACTGCTGGTGGACGACAATAATGTTACCATCGCTGGCCATCCAAGCGCCTATCTGCAGGGATACGATCTGGTTCGGACGCTGTCGGGCCACGGTCTGGCGACCAGCAGCTGCGACGGTGAGGATATTGACAGCCTTTTTCAACATATCCGCCAGGCCATTGCCGCTACCGGGCCGGTGGCCGTGGTCGTCAAACGGTTGATGGCGGTCGGCGTCGCCGGGATCGAAGGCTTGCCCAAGGGCCACGACGTCATTCCGGTGCCTATGGCCATCGAGTATCTCACCCTCAAAGGGCGGGACGCAGCGGTTGCCTTATTGAAACAGTCTCCCCCCAAGGCCGAAAAGGTCGTGTACCTGGGCAGCTCGGCAGAATCCGCCAAAAATCGGGATGAGTTCGGCAAGATCGTCAGCGATCTGATCAAAGCAATGGAGAATCCTGCCAGCCAAGTGCTGGTAGTGGATTCCGATCTCGAAGGCTCCTGCGGTCTCCACCATATCCGCAAAAACTGCCCTGAAGTCTATGTCCATGGCGGCATCATGGAGCGCAACAATTTTTCGGTTGCCGCCGGTTTCGGCTCCGCTCCGGGGAAGCAGGGTATCATCGGCACCTTTGCCGCCTTTCAGGAGATGGTGATCTCCGAGATCACCATGGCCCGGCTCAATCAGGCGAATGTGCTCGCCCATTTCTCCCATTCCGGGGTAGATGACATGGCGGATAATACCTGTCATTTCGGCATCAACAATTTTTTTGCTGACAATGGCCTGGCCGAGCATGATCACACCCGGCTCTACTTCCCTGCCGATGCCCTGCAGCTGCAGGCGATCCTTGGCACGATTTTCCATAATCCTGGCCTGCGCTTCATCTATTCAACCCGTTCCGGAACCCCTTATATCTTAGATGAACAAGGCGCAAAACGGTATGGTGACGGCTATGCCTTTCTCCCGGATACGGACGAGGTCGTTCGCAAGGGGCGTGACGGGTACATCGTTGCCTACGGGGAAATGCTCTACCGCTGCCTCCATGTGGTGGAATCGCTCAAGACAGAGGGTATCCATATCGGCCTGATCAACAAGCCGGTGCTCAATGTAATTGACGAGGCCATGCTGGCCACCGTGGGAGCCAGCCCTCTGGTGCTGGTGGTGGAAACCCAGAACAGCAAAACCGGATTGGGGATCCGTTATGGCAGCTGGCTGCTGGAGCGGGGGTATGCGCCAAAATACGGATACATGGGCACCTGGAAGGATGGAGCCGGCGGTCTGGCCGAGCAGATTCCTTATCAGGGCTTGGGGACCGATGCGATCCGCGACAAGGTGCTGGAGATGCTGCAAGGCTGAGTTCGCCGCAGATCCTCTGCAAGCGGTGGCCGCGGGTTGCCGCTGAAGTTATCAACCGGAGATGCCTCATCGAGGCACTCCGGTTTTTTTTGGCGATGCCTGCTGTCCTGCTTGGTCTTGTTTGCAGTAGAAAAAAAAGAGCCCCTGCAGGTTTGCAGGGGCTCCGTGTGGGTATGAGGAAAGAGCGATCTCAGCCGCTTATAAATCTTGAGGTTTAACAATTCCGCCTTTGGCGGCCTTAAGCGCCAGTAGTGCCGCCTTCTGCTCGGCGTACACGGCAAACAGCCGTTTTGACGCCCCTTGTTCTTTTCGCCATGCGGCATCCTGCAAATCAATTCGGGCAATCATATTGTCGATATACAGGGAAAACTGCATGGTATAGAGCGATTCGGGATATTCCTTGCCAATTCTTTCCCGAAAGATTTTTTTCAGATCGTCATATTTGGGAATCAGGCCGATCGGGGTGGGGAGGGCATCGACGTCGCCATGGGTAAACAATTCCAGCCAGCCCAACCAGGCGTGCACATCTTTTTTCTCCCCTAACAATCCCGTCCCGTTGCCATCCCGGGCTTCGTGGGTGAGAAAATAATTCAGTCCGGCCATAACCGGTTTCCGGGTCATTTTGCTGTTGCTATAGAAATTGAGTTGGGCATCAAGATAGTCGGCCAGGGTTCCGGCAACAAAAGGCGTGTTGGCCCAGGGCTGGCGATTGACGCCGCTGGCGCCGATCTCTGCGGCGGTAGCCTTAGAGACGATGGAAGCGCCAATAGCTACCCCGGCATCCATATCTTTTGCCACCCAGATCGGCGGCATGGTGTTGCTGTCGCGACCGGAATAGGTGATCACCTTGATAACAATGCCCGCCGGATCGGCATTGACCTGTTTATTGTGATTACCGACCGCCTCGGCCATCAGGGTGCAGCGCGAGTTGGGGTGCGACATGGGCACATTGGTCATCGCTCTGGTCCATGGACCCTGATAGTTGGTGCCTTTCTCGGGGATCGCCTCGCCGTCGCCTACCCAGCGCGGTTTGGCCTGTTCATCGACCAACACATTGGAGAAGATGACTTCCGCCCCCGGTTGCCGCAAACATTTCATCAGATAGGGGTCGCCCTCCAGGTTGACATCCTCGATGATGCCGAAGATGCCGATTTCCGGGTTGACCGCTCGCAATGTACCATCATCCTCTATCCACATCTGGGCCAGATCGTCGCCGATAAAGTCGCTGCCGACCATGGCGGTGGTGGTTTTGCCGCAGCCGGAGGGTGCTGCCCCGGCAAAATAGGTTTTTCTGCCACCCGGTCCGGTCATGCCGGTGATGAACATATGCTCGGAGAGCTCCTGGCCGTTGTGTTTATACATGGCGCAGTCGGAGGCGAACCGGTGGTTGCCTTTCTTCATCATCAGGGTGTTGCCCGCATAGGTGCAAAAGGTCGAAAAGGTGGTCTGCCAGCTGCGATCCATATAGATACGGACCTTGGGGATATCCTCCGAACGGTTGGGGCCTTCCGAATGGACATTGGTGAAGAATTCGCCCCGCCGGGCAACTTCCGCATCAAAATCAGCATAACAGTTGCGGTAGAGCAACTCCGCCGAATGGAGGACATAGGTGGAACTGGAGATTTCGATGGCCGGGATGGAGGCCTTGGCCCCGACCGGACCGCGGCTGTACAAGCCGACAAACATAGTCTTGCCCCGCATGATGCCGCGCATGTGCTCACGGATATAGGCGTGGGACTGGGCGCGCAACTCTTTCTTGGACAGCGATGATACCGGCTCGTCCTCGTTGACAATGTAAAAGGTCTGGTCGACCATCCGCCCCTGATCCTCGGGCAGATCAAAATGAATGGTGTGGCCGGGAAGGGCGAGCAGCGCTTCTTCGCCTTTCTCCAGGCTCATCCGCCGGACAGTTTCCCGATCTTCCTCGCTGCCGGTATGGATAAAAACATGATCCGGTTGGCACATGGCAAGGGCGTTTGCTATTTTTAACAGTGCCTCTTGGTTTTGTATTCTAGCGAGCCGGGCGAAGTGTTTGGCGTCGAGCCGTTGCTCGAACAGCTTTCTCGCCTCGCCAATGGTGGTTATGCCGCCAACCACTGATAAAATATCAACGCCTTTCTTGAACTCCAACATCCTGCCTCCGTGGGATTAATCTTGCTGATTGCATATGGGAAACTGTGCCTGGACAGTTACTTACAAGTTTGTAATAATGGTATTCTTAGCTCGATTTTTGGGAATAAGCAAACAGGAATACAATTTTTTTGATTTTTCCCAAAGGGTAAAAATGGGGGAGACGCCCGGGCAATGCGCCCCCCGTGTGCATTGGTTATCCCTTGCTGGCGGGCTCGGTCATATAGCGGGAGAGATAGAGGGATTGCAGGACAATGAAGACCGTGGTCAAACCCAGCATGCCGAAGAGCTTGAAGTTGACCCAGGTATCGCGGTCAAAATGGCTCATCACATACAGATTGATTCCGCCCATGAGCAGAAAGAAGCATACCCAGAGGAGATTCAGCCGTTGCCAGACCGGTTTGGGCAGGGTCAGGTTGGATGCCAGCATCCGCTCGATAGCGGTCTGTTCGCCAAAGAGGTGGCTGAACAGAAAAGCTGCTCCGAAGAGCCAGTTGATAACGGTCGGTTTCCATTTGATGAACTGTTCGTCGTGCAGATAGAGGGTCAGGCCGCCAAAGAGGATGATGACCGCCAGCGTGACCCATTGCATCGTTGCTACCGTATGGCTCTTGAACCAGGAGATGGCAATCTGCAGAAAGGTGGCGGCAATGGCGACCGCGGTGGCCACGTAGATATCAAACAGTTTATAGGCAATGAAAAAAAGTAGAATCGGGAAAAAGTCAAAAAGGAGTTTCATGGATGTCGGAACAAGGGGGTTGTGCGGAAGAAACCATTGGTGCGGGTCTTCGGCTGATTGGTGGTGATGCCTGCGACCTGGGTGAGGCGTGGTGGGACCATCACGAGGTCACGGTGGGAAAAGGGTTTCTGAAGTCGCCCGGATGCACCAACAAGGGCAAGAACTTTAAAATCTCAGAAAAATCGGATGTTATTCTATCACATCCAGGGCGACCGGACAATAAAAACCCGTAAACCGCCGTTTCAGGAGAAGGGAGGAGCTTTGTGCTTGGCGCGGAAATCTCAATTTCTTGAAAAAAATGCGCCCCCTTTTAGCTTGGCTTTTAGATGTTGATTTTTTGCCCCCACCGACTGAAATGGATTGACTAATAGCGCAGGTCTCGGTCTTCTGAAGAAAAAAGGGGGAATTGTTATGGCTGGGAATAAAAAAGAGATTCGGAACGCAAAGATACCGGCATCGGCTAGACCGGAAGAGGCCCCGGAGCCCAACTTTCCCATCGTTGGCATCGGCGCCTCCGCCGGCGGCCTGGCAGCCTTTGAGGGCTTTTTTTCCGGCCTGCCTGCGGACAGGGATCCTGGGATGGCTTTTGTCCTGGTGCAGCATCTGGCGCCGGACCATAAAAGCATTCTCTCCGATCTCATTCGCCATTATACTCGGATGCAGGTTTTTGAGGTGACTGATGGGATGGTCGTTCAGCCAAACTGCGCCTATATCATTCCGCCCAATCGCGACATGGCCTTGCTGAACGGCACCCTCCAATTGATGGAGCCCACCGTGCCACGCGGCCACCGTCTGCCGATTGATTTTTTCTTCCGCTCCCTGGCCCAGGATCAGCACGAGCGTGCCATCGGCATTGTGCTCTCGGGCACCGGCAGTGATGGCACCCTGGGGGTGCGAGCCATCAAGGGCGAAGGCGGCATGGTCATGGCCCAGAATCCCGAGTCCACCGAATACGATGGCATGCCGCGCAGTGCCATTGCCACCGGACTGGTCGATTACCAACTCCCTCCCGCCGAGATGTCCGCCCATCTCCAGACCTATGCTGCCCGTGCCTTTGCCAATCCTCCGCAGCCTATCGCAATCTCGTCGTTTAAAACCGAGAATCTGTTGAAAAAGATTTGTGTTCTGCTGCGTGCCCAGACCGGCCACGACTTTTCCCAATACAAACCAAGCACCATTTACCGGCGCATCGAACGGCGCCTGGCCATCCATCAGATCGAAACAATGGAGGGGTACGTGAAACTTATGCAGCAGACCCCGACCGAGGTGGAAGCGCTCTTCCGCGACCTGCTGATCGGTGTCACCAATTTCTTCCGTGATCCAGAGGCATTCCAGGCAATCGAGCAAGAGGTCGTCCCGCAGCTCTTTGCCGATAAGCCCGCGGGTTCCGTCATCCGTGTCTGGGTTCCCGGTTGCTCCACCGGTGAAGAAGCCTATTCCCTCGCCATACTTCTGCAGGAACATATGGAGGCACTGAAACAGGATTTCAAGGTACAGGTCTTTGCCACTGACATTGACAGCCGGGCGATTGCCACGGCCCGGGTAGGCCTCTATCCGGCCAGCATAGCCGATAATATCTCGACGGAGCGTTTGGCACGCTTTTTTGCCTGCCAACCCGATGGCCTTACCTACCGTATTCACAAAAGTATCCGCGATCTGCTGATTTTTTCCGAGCAGGACCTGATCAAAGATCCACC
>Ga0364909_10129_pt1 | contig 29783 bp, 29 predicted proteins | sample SorcelJu500001C3_3_FD_206966 | JGI IMG/M metagenome (GOLD analysis project Ga0364909, IMG submission 206966) | Enriched cells from Trout Bog Lake Hypolimnion, Wisconsin, USA - BchlTB.June25.5000.01.C3 | ecosystem: Environmental > Aquatic > Freshwater > Lake > Hypolimnion/Profundal zone | place... | reverse complement strand
ATAAGAATAGGAATAATGGTGTTCAGCTGGTTCATAGCCGCAACAGCTTTACTTTCTTGGAATGCATCGAAGATAATTGCTGTTCCAAGTGTGAAGCAGCCGCCGCTACCAAGCCCTTGCAAGAGCCTGCCCCAGAGCATAGTGTCGAAGTCGTTTGAAACTACCGTTAGTATGCTTCCAATTAAAAATAGTCCAAGAGCCAGTATCAGTGGTTTTTTTCGGCCGAAAGAGTCGGAGAGTGGTCCATACAGTAAGCAAGAGACGCAAATGCCAAAAAAATTCCAGGTGAGAATGCTTTGAATTGCCTCTTCAGAGACGCCAAAAAAATGCATCATGTCAGGGAATGCTGGCAGATAGATATCGGTCTCGATACAGGCTGCAACGAAGATGACGATGATAAGAAGAAGGTACTTTATTTCAATTTTGTTCATGAGGAGCATTATATAGTAAGATATAATTTAAAGGGTAGTGCCATTTTTTTGTACAGTTACAGCGCCTACTTTTGCCTCGTTTGTTGAACCCACGGCTATACCGAAGAAAATTCAAGAATCGGGAATTTAAGCTCCAGGCATAGGAAATTAAAAATATTTTTTACATAAATCCACTTCTCACGCATCCTCGAAGGCAATGTAGCCTTGTGAACGCGGAGACGGAGAGGCGGGGAGACGCAGAGAAAAATTATAAATTATTGACTACTCTATCCCACCCTTCAATGAGTCGTTCTTGCCCAAAATTTGCTACTATTCCTAACTTTAGACCGGTCAATCGTAAGTAGGTCAAAACTTGTGCTTTATGAACAGCCAACTTCACTTCTGTTGCCTTTACTTCAATAATTATTTTGTGATCCACAAGTATGTCAAGACGCATGGAATCCCGGAGTTTATACTTCTTATATGTCACTGGTATTTGAACTTGCGATAACACTGGAATTCCTCGTAGTCTCAACTCATAAAATAGGGCATCTCCGTATAAACTTTCTAATAGGCCTGGACCACCTAAAGTACGATGTACTTCAATCGCAGCATCTAGAACTTGTTCCGATAACAAATTTTCATTTTTCTCTGCGTCTCCCCGCCTCTCCATCTCCGCGTTTATCATTGTTGAGCTCCAATGGGGCTAAATTTATCCCTTATACGACTTCTTAAATTTTTCCCTAAAGTTGACTCACATGCGAAACAGTTTGTATGACAAGCGAAATTTTTATCAAACAGATTCTTCAGTCATGATTGGTATAACTTACAAGATTTACAGGATTTTTAGCGGCAGAACAAGATATGCATGATCGGCTTCGCCGGCAGGATGTGCAGGATAACTCCTCAAGCGCAAGCGCTTGAGGAACAAGCATCTCGACGCTGCCGCGTCGAAGCTAGGCCGTACTTACAACAAGTACAGTTTTTATAGGTAAATAAAAGACAAAATTAAAACAATAAACAATCATTAAAATCCCACCAAAGTGGCTTGTAAGCATATCCTACATATCATGCCGGCGAAGCCGATCATGCATATCTTGTTCTGCCGCTAAAAATCCTGTAAATCTTGTGTAGGCAGCCTATTTTGCAAGGGCGGGCTCTTGTAGGTCGAACTGCGCCTGGTTATTTTCAAAATGGAGCCGCTCGATGTCGGCGCCAAGCACATCCAGTTTAGTCGTTAAATTCTCATAGCCACGATCAAGGAAAGTAAGACCCGAGATAAGGCTTGTCTCTTTTGAGACTAGTGCTGCCATTACATAAGCAAAGCCAGCTCTTAAATCAGGAATATCGATTTTCTTTCCTGACAGCTCCGTCGGCCCTTTAACCACAATGCTATGGGGAAAACTGTGCGATGCAAAGCGGCACTGCCTGCCTCCAAGACATTGTCTGAAGAGTGAAATGTCAGCGCCCATCTCCACTAAAGTTTCTACATAGCCAAAGCGGTTTTCATAAACGGTCTCATGAACAACAGAAGAGCCCTGTGCTTGGGTGAGAAGCACAACAAAAGGCTGTTGCCAGTCGGTCATAAAGCCTGGGTAGACATCGGTTTCAAGATGCAGACCACCACGCAGGCAGCCATCATAGAAAAATTCGATGCCATTACTTTTTACTGAAAAGCCGCCACCGATCTCCCTGAGTTTGTTTAAGAAGGTGATCATGGTCGAATGCTGGGCACCCTCAACGAAGACTTTGCCCTTCGTGGCTATAGCTGCCATGCCGAGAGAGGCCGCTTCAATGCGGTCGGTGATGACCGTGTGCTCCACCTCATGCAGATGGCGTGTGCCTTGAATGCGGATGGTGCGGTCAGTGTCGATGGCAATGATAGCACCAAGCTTTTGTAAAAAGAGGATGAGCTCGACAACTTCTGGTTCGATCGCCGCGTTTTTAATGGTGGTTGTTCCGCGTGCTGTCACGCCAGCCAAGATGGTGTTTTCAGTCGCTCCAACGGAGGGATAGGGCAAAGTGACAAGCGTGCCCTTCAGGCCATGTGGGGCATAAGCAAAATAGGCGCCCTCTTTTTTCATGTGGCGATATTCAATCGTCACGCCAAGCTTTTCTAACGCTTCGATGTGGAAGTTGACAGGGCGCAGGCCAATTTTATCGCCTCCAACAGTCGGTACAATGATCTCCTCATCAGTTCTGCCAAGGAGTGCTCCGACCATCAAAATAGGAATGCGGTTTGAGCCGGAAAAACGCTGCGGGATGTAGGTGGTCTTCAGCTCTTTTGTCTGCACCTCCATGATGCCTGCCAGGCGATCCCATGTTACCTGCATGCCAAGCTCCTTACACATATCAAGCGTCACTTCTACATCGCCAATATTGGGCACATTGTAAAAAGTACACTTTTTGTCAGAGAGGAGAGAAGCTACGAGGAGCTTAGTGATCGAATTTTTGGCGCCTGCTGCCCGCACAGATCCGTTCAGTGGCTTGCCGCCTTTGATGCGAAGAAGTTCCATAATTCATCTCGAGTGAAATTTTCTTGACAGTGTAGCGATTTGCCATTTTTACCACTAAAAGAATTATGTAACTACCAAGCATTTATTGAGCTCTTCTAATGCAAAACTCAAGCGCGGATCGTTTGGATCAATGACGCCTTGGACGAGCGCCTCTTGGATGATTTTTTTGCAAGAGACAAATGGCAAAAATCTATTTACTCTTTTAACGAATCTTTTTGGTGTAGTAGAGTGCCTTCTAGAAACGGAGATTTATAATGGCAGCACCTGTAGTAGCAGCGAGAGACTCTCCACCATCATCTGATTCTTGTAATTGGTACTGCTGTGATGCAGTGCCTAGGACGCCTCCTCCACCAAATAAGGCAGCGGCTATAGCGAAAATTGCGCAAAAGGCGATACCTGTTGTAGTGCATTCAGCCCCTCAGCTTGTCCTAGGCAATAATCCGTTACGTCAGAGAAGAATGCAGAGTCGGCAGACGTCTAAAAAGCCAATTGTTCTGGATATGGCAAGGAATCAAGCAGCTTTAGCGCTACCTTTAACAACAGGCTGGAAGCAAGTGGTGGCCCTGATTGAGCTAGAGAAAAAAGCGAAAAAATGAAAAAGCTCCTGCTCGTAGTCCCTACTAGCAGGAGCTATTGGATGCTGATTGCTTACCTATTTTTTTGCATAGGTGGCAGCTTTCATCTTCAGACTATTAACGGCTTCTTCGAAAGCCGAGTGCATCACAGCTGAAATTAATTGCGATTCAGCCGCTCCTCCATCTGTCTGATCAAGTTGACGCATTGCTTGTTGTAAAATGGCATTGGCTATTTCTGCGACGCCCTGTTTCATCTTCTCTAATCCTTGACGCGCCTGACCTGAAAGTGCAGCTTTTTGCTTGCTCAGGTTAGGCTTTGGTACAGCAGCTTGTGCAATTGCCTGTGCAGGTTTAGCTTGTGGCTGTGGACCGCGGTCTCGAAGGAATTGAACGCGCTCAGCCCTTTTTTGTTTTGCAAGGCTTGTTTGGTTGTTTTCTCGTTCAAGAGATGTAAGTCCGTAGCGTCTAGCTATTCGATCAGTTCGACCATTTGTACCCATGTTGTCAACCGTACCTTGTTTTGGCTGGTCACGACGGGGCACTTCAGTAGTAGGCTCCCGGACCGGCGGCATCTTTAAAGTTAAAGGTAGAATAGCCAATTGAGTTTCAACTTGAACAGTAGAACCAAACGTAACCATAAAATCACCTCACAAGTTGTATGATATTATTAGGACTTATACGTCAATTATATACTAATTATTATTTTAATTCAATAGATTTGTTTATATTACGGTGGGTGTTATCCAGAGTAGAGTGACAGGGTCATTTTGATAGGGAGCAAATTTAGGGTTTACAATTCCTGGAAGCTCTTTTGTAAGGGAAAGACCAGTAAATTTCTCTCCATTTTTACTGGGAAGAAAATCGAGCGGATAGCTGATTTTATGCGTGTCATGAAACCAAGTGAGCATCTCCCAAGGTGCAAAGGCAAGGTTTTGCAGGAGCGTTATTATAGGATCGACCGTGATCTCTTGAATGAGTTTTGTTGGTAGCATCATCGCCAGCTCTATGCGGCGATAGGGCTTCGGATCTTCTGTGAACAGCTCTACACGCGGCTGTGCCAGTATGGAGGTACCGATGGTCACAAAAGTGCAGACATCAGGCTTTTCGAAAATGGAGACAATTTTCGGCGGCCATCTTTCACTTTCAAGTAACCTTTGCTCTGTTGGCTCACCAAAGCTCGCTTCCAAGGCTTTGTTGTAACTCGTAAAAAAGCGCTCTTCAATATCCTCTGAAAGCCAGCTTTTCCAAAATTGTGCTGCACGCGTTATTCTTGTGTGCATCTCTTGAGGCATCTCTTCGAGTGGCAGAAAATCAAAAAATGGAGTCGACAGGGCCGCTGAATAGCTCAGCTTGCCCTTTGGCAGCGCACCCCATGTAGGTATCACCCCAACCACTTTTCCGTCGTGTAAAAGGGCGGCAGCTTCGCCCTCTTCAAACCAGACAAGCTCAAGCTTGGAAGCATCGATTTCATTATGAGAGCAAGCTTTGCAAAATTGAGCTGGCACGAGTGGACTTTTGCCTTCACGCAGGCGCTCCAAAACAGGCATCACTTCATAAGCATCACTTTTTGGTGCAACCACCTGTTTTTTGTTGCCGATCCAGCAGCTACGTAATGGCGAGAAGTTTGTAGCATCAAGGCCAGCAGGAGGGCTTGCTGTATCGAGTGGTCCATACAAGTAAAAGTAGATGCTTTCGCCATCATCTTCAACGATGGCTCGCACATCTGTACAGGGCGATGGCTCTTCTAATAGAATCTGGCTTTGTGTTTCCATTATTAATTCCCTCTGGCTAAATTAAGGGGTCGATTGTACTGGAAGAGGGCATTAAATGCTATATTTCGGATTCATTGACATGATCTGTCGCTTTTTGATATATTTTTTGCCAAGCGCCAGAGGTCTCACGCATGCAAGTCGAAGCTTTTCAAAGCAGTCCAAAAAGTAAATCTGCGACTCAAGTTATCAGTAGCTTCATTGGTAATATTTTAGAACATTATGACAACGCACTTTTCGGCTTCCTCGCCCCTTTCCTCGCCCCTCTTTTCTTTGATGCTCAAAACCCTCTCACAGCGCTCATTTTAACCTACGCGATACTGCCAATGGGGCTACTTACCCGCCCGCTCGGCGCTCTTTTCTTTGGCTGGTTTGGCGATCGCTTTGGCACACGCTCGGCGCTCTTTACATCCCTTGTAGGCATGGGTCTTGCCACACTCAGTTTAGGATTTTTGCCCACCTATCAGGAGATTGGCATTTATGCTCCCTTATTACTTACTTTCGGCAGAATGCTCCAAAATTTTTGTGCAGCAGGCGAGGCGCCAGGAGCGGCTATTTTTGTTCTTGAATCCACATCCAAGCAAAAACGATCCATGATGAGTAGTATCATCGATGCCTCTACTATGGTTGGTATCCTGCTTGCCTCAGCACTCGTGAGCCTTTTATCGGCCTATGGCTCTATAGAGACCGCTTGGCGCACTCTTTTCTGGTTTGGTGGCAGCGCTGCCATTTTGGGGCTTATTTTACGTTTGCAAAATGAAGATCCGGTCCTCTCGGAGGCAGGAGATAGAACCCCAAAACAGGCTTTGAGAGAGATTTTTAAAGAACATAAGGGTGCCCTTTTTTCCATCATCATAGCTTCCGGATTTTCCTATACCACCTACTCTATTCCCTTTACTTTGATGAATGGTTTTGTGCCCCTAGTCACTGCTCTCAGTAAGGCTGAGGCGCTCCACAGCAACACCCTTTTACTTTTTATCGACATGCTGCTTTTACCCTTTTTTGGCTATCTTTCAAGTCGCATTGGTAAAGAAAAAGTGATGTTTTTTGCAACCTGCCTTCTCACTTTTTGCGCTGTGCCCCTCTTTATGTTTCTTGAAGGGGCGACCCTTTTTGTGGTGATCGCCATTCGTTTAGGCGTGGTCATCCCGGGTGTTGCCTTTGCAGCTACCTATTACGCCTGGGCGCTTGAGTGTGTGCCCAAAAGGCATCGCTTTACAATTTTGGCTCTTGGCGGAGCTCTTGGCTCACAGCTCATCGGTACGCCAACATCTGCTGTTTGTCTCTGGCTTTTTCAAAAAACGGGCTGGGTCTTTGCCCCAGGAATCTACCTCATGGGAAGCTCCCTTTTGGCAAGTGGCATGCTTTTTTATTCGCGAAGAGCGGCAGCAGATACAGCAGCTGAATCTCTTGCTGGCTCTCTGACTGTTTGAAGAATCACTACAGGACGACAACCTCTAAGTACTCTAGTTAATTGAAGGAGATGGATGGGGTGATTACGCTGGCTAGCGCCCACTGGTGGTTTTACTACTCGAGTTGTCTCTTCTTGTACACTTACCCGTTTATAGGTGAGCTGTCGCGCGATCTTCCATAAATTGCGCGCTCTTGTATTCATGATAGCAAAGCTGCGTCCATCCTTTTTAAGAACTGTGTATTCCAAATAGGAGAGTCCTTTCGCTCTGTTAAGTATGGTTTCTACATAGGGAACAGTTTGAAAAATTGGTGGTACTATTACAAGCTTTTCAAGAAGAGCACAATGGTTTGAGAGTTTTGCAAAAATCTGCACCTTATTGGCTTCAGCCTGTGAATTTGCAAAATTGGAATACAGGGTGATTCCATGTAAAGACGGCAGACGAGGAAGAAGACGAGCAAAAAGCTCAGGTTGTACTCCATCCCAATAGATTGCCACGGAGAGTGTTGTACGCACAATTTCAGTCAATCGAGGCAAATTGCGCTCTAGGGTATTTTGATTTGTTGACCGTATGATGTGAGCAAATTCTCTATCAGTAACTGTGGTATTTTCATAGGGATTATAGGGCACGTAGCTCCATATAAGCTGTTTCAAAGCATCTATAGGAATGTAGCTCTCAAGTGCAGAAAAGAGTGCCTTTTGCTGTTGCGTTGGCTTTGCTGTAGCTATTGCAGATATCTGTAAGTTTGCCATTTTCTGTGTAAGCTGTACGATTTTTGAAGTAGAAGGGCGAACTCGTTTGCGATACAAAGCCGGAGCAAGGAGGTAAGGTCGAGAAGGGCGAGGAGCTGCTAAGATGCGCATGGTTCCACCAGTTACTGTTAATGAGTATGCAACGGAGAGAAAGTGTATCACAAGAAACGGAATAAGCTCATGTAAAATGAAAAGTTGATTTTTTCTAGTAAGCTTTAAGAGTTATTCCCTTACGATCCCTTAGGGCGGGGCAAACTGGTTGAAGGACTCATCCATTTCAAGCGACATACTGTTCGATTGGTTGATCGGCGTATAATTTGCAAACTGCGCCAGCTCTTTCCTGTAGGTCATGTTGACTTCGCCAACATTACCATGACGGTTTTTGGCAATGAAGAGCTGGGCTTGACCTGGCTTGTCATTTGGATCATAATATTCGCGCCGTAAAAGCAGCATGATAATATCGGCGTCCTGTTCTATTGAGCCGCTTTCACGTAAGTCACTCATCATCGGTCTGTGGCCGGCACGCTCTTCTACTTTACGCGACAGCTGTGCAATACAAAGAATCGGAATGTCAAGCTCACGAGCAAGCGTTTTCAGTAATCGTGAGATTTCAGAGATCTCATTCTGGCGGCTTTCTATTGTGCGATGCGATCCGGAACCAGAAATGAGCTGCAGATAGTCAATCACAATAAAACCCACTCCATGGCTCTCTTTCATGCGTCTTGCACGCGCCCTGAGGTCTGTGATTTTTAAACCTGGCTGGTCATCAATCAGCATCTGATGTTTGCCCATCTCGCTTACCGCCTGCACTACACGCTGAAATTCATGGGCGTTTAAGGAGCCGGTGCGGATCTTCTCCGATTCAACCTCTGACTGTGAACAGACAACCCTATGCACAAGCTGCTCAGCAGTCATCTCTAAAGAAAAGATGCCCACAGGTATTTTGGTTTTGAAACAGACATTCTCGGCAATATTTAAGGCAAGTGCCGTTTTACCCATGGCAGGGCGCGCAGCTAAGATGAGAAGGTGCGAGTTATTCAAGCCGTTGATCAGCTTATCCATATCGATAAAGTAGGTGGGTATGCCGGTGATGCCTGGATCTTCAGGCCCCCTTTGGCTATAGCGCTCCTGCCTTGCTTCTAGCTCTTGCAAGTAGGGAATTTTAGACTGGGAAGAGATACCAGCTAGAATGTCAGCTATTGGCGTGCCTGAATGAGTATGGTTGGACTGGCCGATCTGAAAAAAGAGCTGCTGGGCAGTGTCAAGGCAACTATTGACATCTTGTGGCTCATCCAGCGCATTTTTTTCAATTGTCTGCGCTGCATTGATCATACGCCTTAAAGTGGACTTACTTTTGATCAGCGAAACATACTCCTCAACATAGGCTGAGGTGCCTGCATACTGCGCCAGGGTAGTGAGGTAGGCGATACCACCAATACTTTGTAGCTTCTCTTGGCGCTTGAGCTCTTCTGAGATTAAAAGCACATCGGCTGGCTTGTCATTTTTATAGGCGCTTTTCAAGGTTTGAAAAATGACTTTATGCTCTGAAAAGTAAAAATCGGTGTCATCGAGCGTATCAGAGGCTATATTGAGGCTATTGATGGAGGTGAGCATTGAGCCAAGCACCATCATCTCCGACTCTTTGGAGTTGGGCGGCAGTTTGATTTTTGCATTTGATTCAGACATAAAGACCTTGTGAAAAACTATCCCTACAAGGTACCCTTTTTAGCAGAATTGTGCAAATGTGATTTGTCCTATTTGCTATTATTTCTCTAGGGAAAGATGGCTGAGTGGCCGAAAGCGCGTCCCTGCTAAGGACGTGTACCCCTAAAAGGGTACCGAGGGTTCAAATCCCTCTCTTTCCAAACGAAGAGCTTCAAGGAAACTTGAAGCTCTTTTTTTTGACTGTGAGCGCTAGAATGTAGCCGATGCCAGCTATAAGTGCGATTGTCGCCCCCACTGGAAGATCGAGATGGAAAGCTGTAAAGGTTCCAAGAAGTGAAAAGAGGGCAGATAAAAGCACTGCTAAGAACATCATCTTCGAAAGCTGCTTTGTGAACAGATTGGCAATGGTTGCTGGCAAGGTCAGCATGGTCATCACGAGAACAATACCCACAACCTGCATCAAAAGAACCACTGTAACGGCAATGAGAGTGAGTAAAAAGAGGTAGAGCCGATGCACCTGAACGCCCTGCAGGCGCGCCTGGTCTTCATCAAATGAAATGGCAAGCAGGCGCTCGTGTAGTAAAAGCACCGCGCCGAGTACTAAAAGATCAAGGATTGCAAGCACGGCAAGATCATGCGGTGTGACCCACAAAATATTACCCACGAGAAAGTTAGCCAGCTCTACAGTAAAGCCTGGTGTTTGTGACATGAAGAGAAGGCCAATCGCCATGCCGATAGACCAGACAGCGGCAATCACCGAATCTTCGCGCTGCCGATAGGACATGTGAATCCAGCCGATGAGCAGGGCAGAGATGATACTGGCAATCAGCGCTCCAGCTAGTGGTGAGGCCCAGGAAATATTTTGCGCCCGTTCGAGCCATAAAAAAAAGCCAATACCAGCAAGGAGGGAGTGGGAGATAGAGCCTGAAATAAAGGAGATGCGCTTGACTACCACATAAGAGCCCATGATACCACCCACAACCGATGCTGCAAGGCCGGCAAGTGTTGCGAAAAAAAGGAGCTGGTTGACAGCAAGCGCTTCAAAAAAGGAGTTCATCGGCCGCCACCTAAGTTGCTTTTCAGGTGTGTCTCGGGAGTCTGGATCAAAGGAAAATGGTAGAGGCCAAGTGCGAAGTGTTCACACAGCTCACCTGGGCTGACAGCATCTATTTGTCCTTGGACACAAAGCACACGCTCCACCTGCCGGATGACAGCGCGTATGTCATGTGTGACCATCAAGATCGTCAGGTGTTTACGCAGCTCTAAAAGAAGCTCATGGATGGCAGCCTCTGCCTGCACATCGACATTGGCGGTCGGCTCATCAAGTAATAAAATACGGGGCTCAGAGGCAAGCGAGCGGGCAATCAATGCTCGTTGTGCTTGGCCGCCTGATAGTTCACCGAAGGGCTTGTGAGCAAATTCTGATAACTTTACCTTATCGAGAGCCTCTTCAGCTTTTTCTCGATCGCTTTTCGAAAATAGTCCCCACCAGGGCAGGGTCGCTAGGCGGCCGCCTAAAACAAGCTCCATGACCGTAATTGGAAAGAGTTTGTCAAAGCGCAGGTTTTGTGGCACGTAGGCAATGCCGTTGGGGTAGCTTTTAGGGCTTTTACCGAAGATCGAAATTGAACCTTTTGTAGGCTCTAAAAAGCCCATTAACAGCTTGAGTAGAGTGGTTTTGCCGCCACCATTGGGGCCGATGATACCAATGAATTCGCCTTCGTGGACGGTTATCGAGGCGTTTTCAATGACCCGTTCTGTGTTTGTATAGCCAAAGTAAACGCCCTTCATGGAAATGGCTATTTTCTTAGTCGTCATTGAGAGACCTCTGAAGCTGCCTGTGCAAATTCTGCGGCTATCTGGCGCATCATCTGAAAATAGTGGGCTGAATTGGGATTGAGAGTGACAAGATGAGCTCCAATTTCCTTGGCAATAAGCTGTGCGCCCTTATGAGGATAGGGCCCTTGAATGAAGATCGTTTTAATCTGTAATTTTTTAGCCTCTTGCAAAAGTGAGGTCAGCTCTTTGGCAGAGGGGTCTTTGCCCTCCTGTTCGATCGACAGCTGCGTGATACCATATTCCCTGCAAAAGTAGCTGTAGGCGGGGTGGGCGACAAGCACGATGACTTTGCTTTGGGTTTGGTGAAGGGCTGCAAATTCCTTTTGAATTTCGCTGTCAAGCGCTTCCAGTTCAATGATGAGTTTTGCTAAGTTGCTTTGAATTTCTTTCTTCATCTCAAGAGTTGGAAATAGCTGTTCCAATGTTGTAGCAATGGTCTGAGCCTGTAAAATCATTAGCTTGGGGCTCATCCAGATGTGTGGATCATAGCCACCAATATGCTGAGGATGCTCTTCTTGAATGAGTGGTATGCCTGTGCGTAAATCACAAACGACAAGAGTGGGATTTTGGTTTTGAAGGGCGGTTTGCATCCTTTTTTCAAAGCACTCGCCAAGCGTAAACCAGACCTGGCTTTCAGCATAGCGCTGGATCTGCTTTGGTGTTGGCTCATAATTGTGGGCATCGGCCCCTTGTGGTAAAAGGACCTCTACTTGAATCTCTTTGCCGCCAAGCTTTTGGACAATTTCAAGGTAGGGCGCAAGACTGACGAGGACGCGCAGCTCTTTTGCTTCAATTCTTGAAAATAGAATTATAAAAAGTAGGCCACACAACACTGTTTTTAAATGAGTCATGAAATTCTCGAGTTTGAACAGATAGTGTAGTCTTTTTGACGATATATCCCAATGATTTTTCTACTGTTCTCTAAATTGAAAAAAGGGTATCCTTGACCACTTCTTCCATTTTGGAGGGGTGTCCGAGTGGCTTAAGGAGCCCGCTTGGAAAGCGTGTGTACGGCACAACCGTACCGTGGGTTCGAATCCCACCCCCTCCACCATCTTTATACCCATCGTGAACGTGCCCGAGCCCGAAATAAAACCAACTTTTCAAGTTATTTAGATTTATTTTGTTTTTGGCCTGAATTGTTGTGATATGAGCGCTTGGTAGTCGTTATGGTTTTTTTTCAGTGCAGTTTTTGTTGTTTCCACCTGCGCTTCTACCTTAGAAAGCTGCTCGTTAAAAGAAGCAAATGTTTTACTAAGGCGTTGCAACTGCGCCTGTTCAGGGGCAGTTGCAACACCCTTCCTACTGATGTCGTTTGTCAAAGTGGAAATCTGGCTGAATATTTTTTCTTTCTCGATAGAAAGAGAACGTACATTTGAGTTCAAATCATTTAAGGTTGCATTGAGTGGAGCGCGCTCTCTTACTATTGCAGCTATTTGAACTTCTAACTCTTTGGCTGTTTTTGGCACACTTGCAGCGGGTGTTGAGGGTGCAGAGGTACTCTTTGGTCGTGTAGCGGCTTTTGGTGCCGAAGAAGCTGAGGAGGGTGATGGCGGCTCAGGAGTTGCAGGCCTTGAAGGAGCTGCTGTTTGAGAAGGGGGAGTAACGGGTCTTGATGGTGTGGCGGTTGGCTGGCTGGGTGACGGTAGATGTGCTGGTGTTGCAGTGGCAGCAGGTGCGGCTGTTGGAGTGCTGGCTTGCACCCTCGCTGCAGCTGGCGCTGCCGGTTGTGGAGCAAGAGGCGAGGGAGGAGCCGCTGGCAGGGCCTTCGGGCCAACATTCAAAATAGCGTTTGCCTTTTGGAGTATTTGTGTTACTTCCTTCATTTTTGCGTTGTCCAAAGGCAAAATAACCTTTAGGGCAAGGAGTACTGTATTACGTTTGATCCAACTGTTAGCATATTTTTCCTTAACGCAAGCAGTCAGGTATTTTTCCATCTCTTTCGGTGTTGATTGAATTGCTGCCAGAAGTTTTGGATTATTGCAAACATCGACTATTTTTTTGACTAATTCGTTGACGCCTTTTTTCTCTGTCAGATCTTTTACATCTTTACCCATTAATGTGGCTAAGTGCGGTAAAATGGCTGCTTTAATTTGGGCTTGTTCTGGAGTAAGACCGCCTGACACACCGTGAATGGACATAGAGCACCTTAATTTACGCTATAAACTAATATTAAACTATATATGTTTAATTTTAAAGTAATTAAGGGTAAATTATGTTGGAAATTAGCTCTTTTGCCTCTTTTTTTGCACTATTTGCAGCGTGGCAAGCAGTGCGCGCTGAAAGGGTCCGCTGCTTTTCTCTCTTTTTTCGAAGAAATCAAGCAGTTTTTCTATTGGGACAAGGCGTAGGAAAAGGGAAAAAAGGTAGCCTGCGGCAAGGGGTCTTAAAATGGCAAATCCAACTGATTCGCTTGAAGTTTTACTGGAATAAAACAAAAAGAGCAGCAGGGCAAAGGAAAATAAAAATGAGGGGCGAAAAAGATCTTTGATCGAAAGCCAAAGGGTCCTTTTAACGCTTGGCTTACTGCACTCTTGAGCTGTTGGCAGCGGCTCTGATTTTGAGGATAGTTTCTGAAAAAAGCTGAAGGGGATGCGCGGGGCAAAAATAGCGATAGCTATGGCAAGGGTAGCTTTAAGTGCCACGAAAGCTGTAAGAATGAGTAGAAGCCAGCCTTCAGGTAAAAATTGAGCATTGACATGCGCTACGGCATCCCAGATATTTTTTCCAAAAATAAGCGAGTATAAGAGCACAGGTTGAATAAATCCCCAGAGGGATGAAAAGAGGGCGCCAGTACTTCTACCAAAGGCATTTTTCCCAAAAAGCAGAACACCAAAGGTGAAAAAGAGCCCCTGCACACTGAGTGCCAGCATGGGCGTGAGCTTTTTACCGATGGGAGAAAGTGATTTTAAGAGGGCGGCGATCGCTGATATTGAAAAAGCGGCGCTTTTTTGAGGGTGAATAGCTGCTGCAGCTGAGAGAATAGCAATCTGATTTAAAGACAAAAACTGCCCGGTAAAAGGCAGATGCAGTGCATGCAGAGCACTGCCAAGGCCCACTTCTGTAAGTGCAAGTAAGCTGGCATAGGAGGCGGTGATTTTTTCTGGCTCGTTTTGTTGCATGTTATCTCTTATTGGTACCAAAAATTATTCCAGACTTCCCAGAAATTTTTACCGCGGCAGACGACAGTTCTTGGGTCCACGATTTCGCAGCCCGCCCTTCCGATAAAGTCTTTGGCTTTGTCAGGACTAGAGAGCTCTATTTTTAGTTCTACAGGTGATTTTAGTTTCAAAGGCTTGGGCCAGCTTTTAGGCTCCTTGAGCGCCTGGTAGACTGTTTTTTCGATGAGTGCGCAGGCATCATGCGGAGCTAAACAACGCGCAGCAAAACGGTTTAAGCTCTGTTTCACTTGAGCTGCATGCACCTGTTTCCCAAGAAGATCACGCACCTCACGGCAAGTTGCCGCGTCACCAGACACAAAAACTGTGGGTACGTTAAAGCTTGCTGCAATGGCCGCCACGATGCCACTTTCGCCAACAGCTTTGCCGTTGATGTAGGCGTTGTAAAAGCTTTGTGAGGACATCGTGTGACATAAGATGCCGTCAGGTGTGCCTGCCATGGCATGGGCGCCAGGCAAGAGCATAGCATCACAGCCTGATTTCAGTGGCTCTACATAGCAGCCCCAGCGATAGCCAAAGACATATTCCGCGCCGGGCTCTAGCTTATCTTTAATCAAGCTATTGAATGAATAATCGCCGCCAGCACCATGGCCGTCGACCACGATAATCTCTTTGTAGCCCGCCTTTTTTGCGCCGCGCACTGCTGCATTGATCTCTTCGGTATATAAGCGTCTACCCTCTTCATATTGGGCAGCGCCCGCCATCACCTGATCCCATTTTACAATGCCGCCAACGCCTTCCATATCGCACCAAAACACTACTCGCATACGTTTCTCCTTATCCAATTTTAGGTAGACTATTTAGTGATATTGATGCATAAAAGTCCAAAAAAATCGCTTTGCATACAAGGAGAAAAGATGCAGTTTTCGTCTGTACCTTTACCAAAAAAAGAACAATTGCCGCCTGCCATTCGTGCCACACTGGATCAACTTCCTTCTCTAGATATTTTTTTGATGCTTGCCAATGTGCCAGCAAGTTTTCATCCCTATCTTCAACTGGTTAAATCCTTATACAATGATGGAAAATTGAACCCGAGATTGCGTCAACTTGCCATCCTCAGACAAGCACATCTCCTACAGTCTCAATATGAGTGGCACCAGCAGGTTTTTCTTTCCAAAGCCAATGGTGTAAAAGATCAAGAGATTAAGGCGATCAAATCAGAAAATCCGGTCGTTAGCCTTGGTGAAGAAGAGAATTTTATTTGCCAGGTCTCTGACGAACTGACTCTCAAAGCTCAATTAACTGATGCCACCTTTAAAGAGCTGTACGAGCGTTATTCTGTCGAAGTTGGGACCGAGCTTATCTTGTGTATTAGTTATGCAAATATGCTGGGCCGTTTTATTAATGCGACGCGCATTCAAATTGAAAAAACAAATCCTCTGGAAGGCTTAAGCTCTCCTATGGGCCAAAAGTGATCTTGAGAAGTTGCCCATGAGATTACCGTAACGATGGTAGTCATGTGAGACAGAAATTTCACGCACAAAATGCAAAAGCTCATAGCGGCCGCAAGTTGCAGGTTTTGCAACATCCAGTACACACATGTTTTTTGCCCACTCTTCACAGAGCCTGGCAGGTGGATTTGAAAAGGCGCGGATACGCGCTGCAGGAGTGGTAGCAATCCGTTTTGTAAACTCTTCAATGCTCTGCGTGCACTCAAGCCCATAGGGTTTGATGGCGCTTGTGCCACCAAGAATGAGTTTCGTGCCGGTAGTTTTTGCGCAGGCAAGTACAAGTGCGATATCGCGCATTTCATCAGATTCTTGTAAGAAGAGATAGATCAGAGGATGGGGACGGAAGAAGAGGTAGTTTTCTTGGCCTACAAGTGGGCAGAGCTGATGCACTTTAGAAAAATAGGTCTCCCAGTAGTACTGGTAGGAGCTGGCACCCCGCTGAGGAAAGGGAGCTGACTCGAAGCTCGTATCATAGCTTTGAAAAAGCTCAAGAAGATAATTTGGTCCACCACCCTTCATGCCTATGCCAAAGCTTGATCCTTTGCAGCCGCCAAAGGGCTGTCGCGCTACAATGGCCCCTGTAATGCCGCGGTTGATGTAACAGTTACCAGCCTCAATTTTATCTAGCCAGAGCGCCTGTTCACGCTCGTCAAGTGAGTGGAGACCCGCTGTCAGGCCATAGGGCGTGGCGTTAGCCAAGTCGATTGCCTCAGCTAAGTTTTTCGCGCACATCAGGCCGATGATCGGACCAAAAAATTCAGTTTGATGGGTAAAGCTGCCCTTTGATACGCCAAGTTTTATGCCGGGACTGACAAGCTTTTGATTTTCAGGATCTATAGTAGGCTCTACAAGCCAGCTTTCGCCCTTTTCTAGCGTTGTGAGGGCACGTAAAAGATGGGGGCTAGGGTCACGGATCAATGGGCCAACTTTCGTTGCCAAATCCCAGCTTGTGCCTACTTTTAGGCTTTTTGCAGCATCACGAAGGGCAAAGAGAAACTGTTTGTCGTGGTAGACCTCCTCATCGCAGATGACAAGGCTGCAGGCGCTACATTTTTGTCCGCTATAGCCAAAGCTTGACTGGATGATATCGCGAACTGCTAGATCTCTATCAGAAAGTTTGGAGACGATGATGCTGTTTTTTCCGCCAGTTTCTGCAAAAAGCTTGAGCTGTGGGCACATTTTTAAAAAATGGCGCGCCGTGGTTGTCGCTCCTGTCATCACGACAGTACTGACAGAGGGGTGACAGACAAGATAGGAGCCTTCTGGTTCATCTTTACACATCAAATACTGCAGGGCATCTTTGGGGATGCCGCCCTCATAGAAAGCTTCGAGCAGTCTGTAGCCCACAAGGACCGCTTCTTCAGAGGGTTTGAAAATCACGCTGTATCCACAAGCTAAGCTTGCCAAAATGCCACTTGCAGGAATGGAGCAGGGGAAATTCCAGGGAGTGATAACGAGAGCTACAGAGCCAGGAGCTACGCCTCCTCCTGGATGCTCTTCCAAAACTCTAGCGTAGTACTCAGCCATGTCGATGGCCTCTGAGACTTCGCTGTCAGCCTCTTGAATATTTTTTCCTACTTCAGAAAGCATCGCTTGGAGTAGCAAGCCTCTTTTTTGTCGTAACACTTTTGCCACGTTTTTAAAGAGGCTACTTTTCTTTTTGATGTCCACTTTCTGCCAGGTCGATTTTTTGCCACAATCAAGCGCTCTGTCAATGTCCTCTTTTTCAGCGAGTGCATAGCTGTGGATAAAAAAATGGGGGCGCGATGGATCTATTCCCCGGCCTCTGTTTTTGCCTACCAGAGTCGAAGCTCCGATCACGCAAGGGATAGTTTCCTTTTCTTCCAGCTGAAATAGTTTCGCTTTTTCGAAAAGAGAAGCTGCCCAGAGCCTGTTCTCTTCCAGGCTGAAATCGGTATCTGGTTCATTGGTAAAGGGTGCTGTCTTTTCCAGATCAAGTGGTGTCTCAAAGCGGTTTTGTATGCGCCTTGGCATATCTGTGGACTGAAATGAGACTGACTTTTGAAAAAATTCAGCTTGTTGATTCCAGGCAGGACTTGCTTGTTTCAAACCAAAAAGATGGGGAAGAAAATTATCTTTGTGAGTGTTTTCATCAAGCCTGCGCATCAAGTAAGCAACGCTTGTGTGGAAATCCTTTTTCTTTGTAGCTGGGCAGTATAGAAGCATGCTGCCAGAAAGCTCTTGCACTACTCTTCGGAGGTGGTTTGCCATGCCCTCAAGCATCTCAAAGCCTACATAGGGCTCCAGCTTTTTCTCCGCCCGTATAACGAGTGCATAGGCAATGTCAAATAAGTTGTGAGTGGCAATACCTAAATGGATAGCCTGCACATGTGCCTCTTCAAAGCCATAGGCGCACATTTTTTTGAAATTGGCATCAGTTGACTCTTTTTCTAAATAGGGCGCCTGTGGCCAGCCTTTAATCGAGGCCTCTACCTGTTCCATGGCTAGATTTGCCCCCTTCACGATGCGTAAATAGATAGGTTCGCCCCCATTTTGTTTACGCTTTAGGGCCCAGTCAGTGAGTCTTTTTTGAAAGGCAAAAGAGTCTGGGATGTAGCTTTGTAACACGATACCAGCTGTGAGATCTAAAAATTCGGGTTCATCGAGCGTGGAAGTGAAAAGATCATAGGTCAGGCGCAGATCTTTATACTCTTCCATATCCAGGTGAACAAGTTTATGAGGCGTATGCTTTTTACTTTCGCGATAAAGGAGGCGTAAGCGCTCTTTCAGGGCATTGAGTGACTGGTCGTAGGCGACAAGGTTGATCTGGCTATAGATACTAGAGATCTTGACAGAGATAACAGGGACGTAGGGGTTTTTTAGGTCTTGAAGAAGCCGGTTGAGTCGATTGACAGCTTCTTCCTCACCTAAAATAGCCTCGCCAAGGCGATTAAGATTTACCTGCACACCCTCCTCTGCACGCTTTTTTAAATGGTGGACTAATTCCTCCTCTTCACCAGGTAAAATGACCTCCTGAGTCTCTTTACGCATGATTTTCAGTAGAGTTTTTGTGGTCATAGCTGGCGCAAGATGGCCCAAAGTGCGAAAAATAAAAAGAGCACAGCGGCTTGGCAGATCTAAAAAGGAGGGAGTGCCAAAAGTTTGTAATAACTGCTGCAGGTGAGCGACAATCACTTTAGGATCTTGTGAGCGGAAGCTTGAGTCAGTTATGGCGGTAATCAGCGCCTTTCCTTTTCCTGATGGGTCTTCCAGCATGCGTGCGAACATGCGGTAGCGCTTTTTCTCTTTTTTGGTGAGAAATTTTTTCGAGGCCTCGAGCATCAGAGCTGCAAGCTTGATGGCAAGCTCAATTCGCTCTGTTGGTAAAAGCACCATCCCTTTTATAGTGGAAAGTAAATTTTTTGCGTCGTTCATCATATAACACCATGATGTGAAGCTATGGAAAAAAGAGCAACTATTTTGAAAGAGTTTCAAAAGATACCTGGAGTTGGCAAATCGATTGCTCAGGATCTGTATGACTTAGGCTATCGTGGGATCAGCGATCTACGTGATAAAGACCCGGAACAGATGTATGTCGATCTTTGCAATTTAAAAGGGACCAAGGTGGATCGCTGCATGCTCTACGTCTTTCGCTGTGCGGTCTACTACGCCACAGAAACAAAGCCTGAAAGTGAGCTCCTGAAATGGTGGAACTGGAAAGACTAACAAGATCTACAGGATAAGGTCACAAGCTCATTTGGTACACCCTGAATACATAATTCAACGCAGAGAAGAGATAAAAATAATAAAACAATCGAAAAATGAACGGATGCATATACGTGCATGTATATTCTGGTAATTATTTCTCGTTCTTTCTTTGCTTCTTCTCTCTCTGCGCCTCTGCGTTGAATCTGTATTCAAGGGGTACAAAAATGGCTTGTGACTATGTCATGTCTGCCATTGCCCTGCCGCTGATGTAGCCTGTGGTCCAGCAATTTTGAAAGTTAAAGCCACCTGTAATGCCATCAATGTTCAGCACCTCGCCCGCAAAATAAAGGTGAGGCACGATTTTACTTTCCATGGTTTTAAAATTTACCTCGTCAAGTTTGATGCCTCCACAGGTGACAAATTCCTGCTTGTAGGAGGTCTTGCCATCGATTTGATAAAGATCGTGACAAAGCTTTTCAGCGAAGTGGGCGATCTCTTTGTTTGAAAAGGCCTGAAAGCGCAGCTCTTCCGAAATTTCACAAAGCTGAGCAAGTTTTTTCCAGAGGTTTTTGGGAAGTCCAAATAGGGAAGTGGCGATTACAAATTTAGACCCTTCAGCTTTGCGCATCTCTTGGAGTATCTTTTGAACCTCAGCTGCTTTTTTATCAGCCAGCCAGTTGATGACTAATTTGGCCTTATAGCCCATCTGAAATAGCTCTTTGGCACCCCAGGCAGACAGCTTTAGCACACAAGGGCCGCTGAAACCCCAATGGGTGATGAGTAGAGGCCCTGTGAGCTCAAGTTTTGTATCTTGAATCTGAAGATGCACGCGCTCAAGCGCTATGCCTGCAAGCTCCAAAAGGGGTGATGTGGGACAGTTGAAAGTAAAAAGTGACGGTACAAGCATCTCAACAGTATGGCCAAGCGATTCCATCATACGCAGTGTTTTTGGGTTTGATCCGGTAGCGACGAGAAGCTTTTGACAATTGATAGATGTGCCATTAGCAAGAAAAAGGCTAAAGCCTGATGGCTCGCGCCTGATTTCCTCAACAGGCGTACCGGTACGAACAGTAACGCCTACTTTTTTTGCCTCCTCTGTCAGGCATTTGATAATGGTCTCAGAACTATCAGTCGTTGGAAACATGCGGCCATCGACTTCCACTTTCAACGTGATGCCTTTAGATTCAAACCACTTTACTGTGTCTTCCGCCTGAAAGCGGTTAAATGGCCCTAAAAGCTCTTTTGAGCCGCGCGGATAGTTTTTTACTAGGAGCGCAGGCTCAAAGCAGGCGTGCGTGACATTGCAGCGTCCACCCCCTGAAATGCGTACTTTGGCAAGGAGAGCTTCTGTTTTTTCTAAAAGAGTAACTTCCAGTTGCGGATTGAGCGTTTTACAGGTGATGGCAGCAAAAAAACCGGCTGGTCCGCCACCGATGATGACAATATGAGGAGCCATTAACAAAACCTTAGAATTACAATTCATTCAAGTGTCACAAGTATAGCAAAAATTCAATACTGGGGATATAGTAGGGTTATGATAAAAAAAGCTCTGATCACACGAACGCTGCCACCGTTGAAAATCGCCCTCACTTCAGGTGCCAGTAAAATCAGCCTGCAACCATGGGATGTGATCGATTGTGAAAAGATGCAGGACATGGTGCAAAGAAATCGCGCCTCCCTGGCTCGTTTTATGCCCTGGGTACACTATCCCATGAGCTTTGAGGAGCTGGTACACTGGGTTGCCAAAGCACGCACTGACTATTTTTCAGGGACAAGCTTTCTTTGGGCCATTATCAATGACGAAACAGCAGAAATTATTGGCAACATCTCTCTTCGCTCTGTTGGGCAGTACCGCAATCCAAACGCTATGGAAATAGGCTACTGGATGGATCAAGAGTATAGTGGTAAGGGGCTGATGACACTCGCCTGCAAGATGGTGGTTGCTTTAGGCTTTTCTCACTTTGGCTTGGATCGCATTCAGATCAGCTGCAATAAAGAAAATCTAGCTAGCCAGCGCGTGATTGAAAAGTGCGGTTTTCACTACGAAGGCGAGATCAGAAACTGTTTTTGTAAGCCCACAGACAAGATGGTTGAGGATGGCTATGAAACAGAAAGGGGTGAGCTTTCCTATTCTCTTATTTTAGAAGATCTCGACGCTCTCGACTGGTTTTGGCCGATGGTGCACTCGCTCACCTGCACATCCTTTTAGAGATAAAAAGCTGGTACACTATGGATAAGCGAGCTTTTTAAGTCCCTCGTCCACGATGTTGTCGAGTGCCTTACTTAAAGATTTGTGCATCGATTTTGCAACTCTTGCTATTAAAAAATGTCTTTCGCTATCAGTTCGGTACAGAATTTTCCCCTTATAGTGAGAGCGATCGACTGGTTCGGGAACAGGTTCTCCTCTTTCCTGATAGATTTCAACAGCACAAGCAATGGCTTCTTTAATAATTTCCATGCCTTCATTTAAGTCTTCAGCATCAGTGCAAATACCGGGTAATTCGTTGACTCTAATGATATAGTAACTGGACCCCTTATGAGTCTCTTTTTCTATCGTGTAGGTCCAAGGCAAACTGAGATAGTAGTCTAATCCTTTTTTAGTTTTTTTCATTTTGCAACACCTCTTCTAATAAACGCATTTGATAGGGCAGAAGTTGAGAACGCTTTTTGATTGAAATATTCTTCTCATATCCATCTTTCGAAAACACGTGATGAGAGCCTCGGGACCTCACACTAAATCCCATTTTTAGCAACAGATTTTCCGCCTCTTCATAAGAGATGGACTGGCCTGCTAATATTTTTGCTTTAATTTCTCAATTCTGCTCATATACTTAATGATATCATATGTGATATCGCTCGTCAGCGTTATTTAGTTGTATTTGTCTGATCATGATTTGTCTGATCTGGGCCGACCGGGGGGAGTGCCTCTTTGACGAGCAGGAAATTAAAGCCTTGCTGGCTTGTACACATACCTTGCAGCCTGACCTGCATTCCCTCTTTCAAGGCGCGCGTGCTGAAGTTATCGAAGGTATCTAAGTGCAAATCGCGTGGGTTATCGATATAAAAAACAGAGCCGTCAGGATAGGATTCTAAAACTGTAGCACCCTTTTTCTCACGGATAACACCCTCGACATCCACATCAATCTCTTTCAGGAGAAATTGCGTTTTGTAAAACATTCTAAAAAGCTGCACCGCATGAAAGGCGCTATTTTTTTTCCATTGAACTACACCAATGCCTTCCATAGGCCATATTTTTGCATCCTCTACTCCTTTGATTCCTTTGAGCTCTTGAACAAGACTTGTTCCGCAGTAGGGACAGGTAATATTTTCAATGGTGAGTCGAATCTCATAAATCTCTGCAGCAAGAGGCTGAGCGAGTGCATTAAAAGCGAAGCTCGTCCAGATAAAAAACTTCAAAAAAGGTGTCATGAGTGCTCCAAAAATATCAAAGCTTACTATACAGTTTTTTGAGATAAAGATGAACAGTTATAACTTCCTGGCTAAGATACTTGTTAGCGGACGTATAGCCTGTCTTGCATTCACAAGTTCTACTTTTTTATGGAGGGCGTAGCCAGCCTCTTGGATTGTCTTTTTGCCAAAAACTTTGCAGATAAAAATTAGAATCGCTTTGATGGCATTCAGTAATAAAAGCTGTGTGCACAGTTTGCACTGCTCTAAAAACGAACCCGTCTGCATCACTTTTTGAATCTCATCTTTTGAGAGTTTTGGGCTGCCGATCATTTTTTCTGCTCCCATGGCTGTCAGTCCACTAAAATCGCTTGTAAAGGTAGCCAAAAGACTTTTTGTTTGGCGATGCAGCTCCTCATGCTTTTCTTTACGTAGCTCTTTTTCTTTTTCGAGATCCTCTTTTGTGCTGTTAAATGCAAAGTGCGCCTCAAGAAACTCCTGATGAACGCCTTTATCCTCTCCATTCCATCTGCCATTATTCAAAGCTGGCAGCAGCAGCTCAAGCCCCTGATTGCATAAGCTCATGATGTCAAACTGTGTCAGCACATCACTCAGAAGTTTGCCATTAGCGCCGATCAGCTTTTCTGGTTGAAAGACTTTTAAAAGGGCGAGGTTTTCTGAGTCAAAAAACTCTAAAGCCGTGGCAGTAAATGCTGAAAGGCTTTCATTGAAGGCTTCTTGATTAGGATAAGGCTCGCGCGGAGGTGCCTCCTCATGCCTATGTGGATGGGGATCTTTGCTCGATGATGAAAAGGTTCCCTTCTGAAAAAACAGCTGTGCTTTTTGCAAAAATTTTAGAAAAAGCTTATCACGGCAGTAGTCAGTACTGAGTTCTGTAAGTGTAAATTTGACTATTTTGGGGAGGACCGCTTTTTCAAGTTCTTTCATTAAAGCCGCTGAAAAAAGAGAAAAACCACTGATCGGTATTTCAAAATCAGCCTCTTTTTGGGGCAGCACTATCTTCATGAGCGCTTTTGAGAGATGGCCTACCAAATGCTTTTCTTCCTGTTCAAGCGTGGCAGGTGAAGCTATTTGCAATTTTTGTAAATCTTCAGTGTAGCCATCGAAAAGCTCTTTTGTCAGGTCTGCAAGCCAATTTTTATTTTCTTCTTCTGCCCCTTTCAGTTTTACAATGAGCTTAGAAAACATTTTGAGGAGGTTTGCTTCAATGATTTCGGAGATGATCTCTGGATGCTCTTGGATGGCAAGTTTTAAAGCGTCGCCTAAAAAACCATATTTTGGTTCGCTTTTTGAGTCGCAAAAGAGAGCTTTCACAAAGTCCGGCCTCAGTGCACTATCGATTTTTTCACCATTGAGAATCTGGTGCTGTAAGTAGGCTGCAGCATAGGATGAAATAAGGCGGCAGGTCTCACGACAGATGGAACTTTTTGTAAGGTTGTCGAGCTCCTCGCGCCTGGTAGTGATCTCATTTTTCAAGACCCCTTTTTGCGGAAGTAGCTTTTTGAGCGCCTTTCTTGTAATGAAGGCTGCGCATACTTTAGCTCCCGGTATATTTTGATAACAGCTAGCACCAATAGAGACCGCAGCCTGTGCTGTCATGTGCGTCACAGTCTTTACACCGGGAACTTCTTCATAGACAAAGTGAGCCGCTTTTACCACGGCCATGGCAACTGTCTTTGCTGTTTGCACCGCGCAGGCTTTTGAAATGGTTGCAGTTGTTGCAAGTGTGCTGAAAGTAATGTCCGCACCCTTTTTTCCATAGCTTACTATACCGCTGCCAATAGTCTTTGCCACTCGGGCTGCACGATACACATAATCCCAGTAGGAGGTTGACTGCACCTTTACTTTTTCGGCAAGGCAAGAGGAGCCACTATTTTCGCAGGCTTGTGCTGTTTCTTCGAAAGTTACCTGAACCACTTTAGCGGTAAGTTTTAACTTGCTACAAGGCGATGGAGACGCTTGAAAATGGGGGTAGGGAGTAGTCAGGGATGGGTTGGTAATAATTTTAGGCATCATGCGCAAACTTCTCAATCAAATGAAAACTTCACTATACGATTCACAAAATTTACGCACAACAGTTACCTTATGTTTTGCCAGGAGGCCTCTGTAAGGGGCTCATAGGGAGGCAGCGAGCGAACGTAGTCACTACAGCTCTTTTGCACGGGACGATTTCTAAAATCATTCAGTGGATTATTGTCGCGATAGATGTAGAGCACCTTAGAAAGGTAGCGAAAATGGCGGCTGGATGCCATTTCTAGCATGGGCAGCATGGTAGCCACGTCGCCTGCTGAGGGAAGAAATTCGCTATTCAGCATCAGATCCTCTTTTTTTATGAGCTGAAAAAGGCCAGCATAAAAGGTGCGTAGATGGCCCGATACATATTTATAACTACGAAAATCATTACCGCGTCTCACTTTTTTTGGGAATTTTTTGCAGACACTACGTCGCATAAAGGGCTGTGAGATGTAAGTGCCGTAAGTAAGCCAGATTTCCGGATGTTTTCTGTAAACTGAAGCAACATAGGTACACACGCCATCGTTTACAAGCTGATCATCGCCATCAACAATCATGACCACATCATTTGGATCTGCCTTCTGGATGGCGTGGTAGGTATTGGCAAGTGCGCCTTGGCGCTTTTCGTTATGGACGATGGTGAATTTGTTTTCGAGATGATTTTTTTTGACAAATTCTTCCACAAGAGCGCCTGTTTTATCTGTTGAGCAGTCATTGATATAGTAGGCGTGCCAGTGGGGATAGCTTTGAATCGCAATCGACTCCAGGTTCTGCAGACACCAGGATTCATTGTTGAAAGAGGGAATGACAATGAAAAATGTGATGGGCGCGCGACTTTTTTCTATAGACAGCTGAAGCGGTTGTGTATTTTGATTGGCACTGAGGGAGAAATAGCTGAGTAGACCGCCCAGAAGAAAAAGAGTGGAGAGGAGAAGGGAAAAGAGTCGTTTCATGGTGATTCCTTCGATTGGACAAGTGATATATAATTTCGGGTAGGATGATTGCAATAAAAAAGCGTACAAAAAATAAATAGATGCTATACAGTTAGTTGTTGGAACACTAGAGGGGGTATGGAAAAAAGGACTGTATACAGGGCATCGGTGAGCATGGATCTTAAAAATCTTCAAAGAATTTACAAAAATGGCTTGTGACCATATCATGCCGACGTAGCCGATCACTCATATCATTCATATCATGTTCTGCCGCTAAAAATCCTGTTTTATCCTGTTAGCTTGATGCGTATGTGTCAAGCCACGCGCACTCCAAAATAAATGAAAACAGCGCACCTTGCGATGCGCTGTTTGGATCCTTTAATTATTGGGTTTTGATCTGAATTTTTCTGGGCTCCTCTTTTTTCTGTTTTGCAAAAGTGATCGTCATGATGCCATTTTTAATCTCAGCTTCAGGCTCCCTCTTTTCATCAATGTTTCCAGGAACAAGTAGTTGGTAGGCATAGGCTCTATTTGCTTGAGCGTGATACTTTCTTCTTTTATCAGGCTCCTCCTCATTTTTCGCGCCGCGGATAGTGAGCACTCCCTGATGGAAGATCACCTCTATCTCCTTCTGACTCAGGCCTGGAAGTGCAGCCTCTACATACACCGCATCCTCATCTTCTGAAATCGCAAGGTCAGAAGCTGTGGTGAAAGGTGCACAGCAGGTGAGTCTTTCCTCCTCCTCAGTAAAAAAGGCTGGGAAAAGGCATTTTTGAAGTAGTGCTGACATAATTTAGTCTCCTTATTGTTAGTTTCTTACTCTTTTCATTAGCGCTTTAGTCATATAAGTGCTAATATGTACACCACAATAGCAGGGTGAAATTTAGCAGTCAACATGTAAGATTGCTAATTTCTCAGATTACCCTGTTTGTGAGGGGGCTTTAAAGAAGAGAAGAGCTATAAATTATTTTAATAGTTCCTAAAGACAAAAATCGCCCCTCTTCTTATAGTACGGTCCACTAAAATAACCATTTGAGGGGTGATCATTGCATAAAAATGGCCTCAAGCCATGTTGTGAAATGGAAACTTAAGAAACAGAAGGAAGGATGTTATGGCAACGGCGCTGTCAAAAACGGATGTTCAACGCTACAAGAAAAAGCTTGAAGAGCTTAAGAATCAAATTACCATGTCACTGCAAACCTGCACGGCAGAGGTAAAAAGACCTGACGAGGCAACAGGCTACTCGCAACATCAGGCAGATCAAGGTACAGATGACTTTGACAGAAGAATTAGCCTGGAAGTGACGAGCCATGAATTTCAGCTGCTCCGCCAAATTGAGCGTGCGTTAGAAAAAATTACTGAGGGTACCTACGGAATTTGTGACATCAGCGGAGAAAAAATACCTCCCGCAAGACTAGATGCCATGCCCTATGCTACGACGACAGTAAAGGCGCAAGAGATGCTAGAAAAAGGGTTGATTTAACACATGGCCTCTTGCCTCTCTTTTTTTAGACTTTCTTCTGGATACAAGGTGGCATTATTGGGAATGGGTCTATTTTTATTGGATATGGCCACAAAAATGTTGACTCTTCAGTACATCTCATCAGCTTCTCTTGAGTCTTATACAGGCATGGGAACGGGAAGCGAGATCGCTCTCTTTCAGAATTTTCTGGGTATTGACTGCACGATTACCTATGCCATTAACAAAGGTGCTGCTTGGGGTTTCTTCGGCAGCTTTCCCTACCTTCTTTTAGCTTTAAGGCTTGTTTTAATCGGCTCGCTATTTCTCTATCTTGTTTATTTTCAGGTGCCGCAAAACTACAGGCTGCCGCTGACACTTATCTTGAGTGGTGCTTTAGGCAATGTGTGTGACTTTTTCCTCTATGGGCATGTCATCGATATGATTCACTTTGTATTTTGGGGATATGATTATCCTGTATTTAATGTGGCCGACTCTCTTATCTTCGTTGGGACCTGTATGATCCTTTTCAATACAATACGTCATAATGAGAAAGTTACCTAAATGCAGCGTGCTGCCCCAAAAGATGCTCCGCAGTTTTTTGCTTCAAAATGGCTCCACATCCAGGTTTTGATTGATTCTGAAGAGATGCAGGATCTTTTTCACACTATGGGTGAATTCCTTATTTTTTCAACAATGGGCATTAAGCCTGTAGGCGAAAATCAAATCTCGAAAGCTCATTTTTTAGAGCAGTATGGACGCTATATTGACTTACTAAAAGCACAAAAAAGCATCGATGATGATGCCCTTCGTTTTTATTTTAGCGCTGTGCTTACGCGCTCAGAGGAGGCTCTTTTAGCGATCGATGTGGGCAACAATCGCGAGATCATCCGTCCTTTAAAACCCATCCTGCAGATGAAACTGCATCGCTTTGACTACTCCTATGTCGACGGTAAAATCAGACCCTCTGTCCTGGGTAAAGATACAGTCTCATGGGGTGTTGAGATATCCTATCCACAGCTCTACCAAGACCCTGTAACAAGAGTCTGTGAAAAGGCCACAAACCCGCTCTTTTTCCCCAATGCTGAGCTCTTTAAAAAAGTTCAGCTCTGGATACGCGCTAACACTCTGCCTACCCCATTTGTAGCTCAAGATGTGCGTATCAGATGCCCGATTCGAATCGGCAAAAAATGTTTCGCCTGGATCGATTGCCATAAAGAGCTTAAAGAGCGTAATCTAAAAGTAGTACGCTACAGTGCAGAGGAGGAAGCTTGTGAACATTGAATTGATTGCCATCGGTGATGAAGTGCTGTATGGGATGGTTGTAAATTCTAACGCAGCTTTTATCGCCCACGCCCTTTTAGAGGCAGGTTTCTTAGTGTCGCGCCACAGTACTGTTGGCGATGACCCAGTAGCTTTACGAAAAGCACTGCATGCAGCACTCTTAAGAAAATCATGTGTCATCACCACAGGTGGTCTTGGTCCTACTTGCGATGACCATACACGAGCTGCCATCGCTGAAATTTTCAATGTGCCCCTGAAACATAATAGTGAAGTGCATGCCTACATCAAAAGCATTTTCGGTTCTGTCAAAAGTATTGACAATCAAGCCACACTGCCTGTTGGTGCCGAAATTTTACAAAACCCTTTGGGAACTGCCTCGGGCCTTTATTTAAAAAATGAGAGGCTCTATCCAGAGAGCTTTTTAATTGCCCTTCCTGGTGTGCCAAGCGAGATGAGGGAGATGGTAAAAACAGGGCTTATTCCCTACCTCAAAGCAAAATTGCCGGTTGGAAAAAGACTTTTTGTCTTGCCGCTGCACTTCATGAAATTATGCGAAGTGGATGTCGATCACCACCTGCATGAGATTGAAAAGGAGTGCCCTGCAATAGAGTGTGGCATCTATCCTGGTCTTGGTGTGCTTTCTGTACAGCTCAAAGCTTTTGCCCATGATGAAGAGGAGTTTTTAGAAATTGTAACAATCTACAAAGAGAGGCTTTCTGAAAAGTTTCGCGCGCACTTATTTGACTCACCATCAGGCAGGTTAGATGAGGCTGTGCATCGCTATTTCTTAGAAAGAAAACTTTCACTTGCGCTAGCAGAGTCTTGTACGGGAGGCTCTCTTGCTGGTAGATTTTGTGCCTATAGCGGTGCCTCAAGCTATTTTCGTGGCTCTATTGTTGCCTATTCCAACGAGATAAAAACAGGGCTTTTGCATGTCAGCGAGAAGACGTTAGAAAGTAAAGGCGCCGTCAGCATTGAAGTGACAGAAGAGATGGCGAAGGGTGTAGCCAAAGAGATGAAGGCACAGTGTTCGGTGGCAGTTTCAGGCATTTTGGGGCCAACGGGGGGAACAGCTGACAAGCCTGTGGGTACTATTTGCGCCTCTCTTTATCTTGAGGGCGCTTCCATCCATTCTTGGCAGATGAACCATATAGGTAATCGAGAAATGATCTTAGAAAAAACCATTCAGAACATTTTGGCAGAGCTACTTACATTCTTAGTTAAGCATAGATAAAAAGATTGCTACTTAAAGTTTTTACTTGTAAAACTGGGTGATAGACATTTAGTAGGTGACAAGTATGTTAGGAACGCTCATCGCTGCTTTGGCGGCCTGTTTTTTTGCCGTGGCTCCTGTGGGTCCACAGGCGCTGCATGATTTTCAGCCTATTTATTGGGTGTTAACCATCGTTGGCACCCTTTTTCTTTACAT
>Ga0364909_10108_pt2 | contig 30679 bp, 26 predicted proteins | sample SorcelJu500001C3_3_FD_206966 | JGI IMG/M metagenome (GOLD analysis project Ga0364909, IMG submission 206966) | Enriched cells from Trout Bog Lake Hypolimnion, Wisconsin, USA - BchlTB.June25.5000.01.C3 | ecosystem: Environmental > Aquatic > Freshwater > Lake > Hypolimnion/Profundal zone | place... | reverse complement strand
TCTCCTCAACCACCTCGAGAGTATCACAAATTTGGATTTGCCATGGGAGCTCACCATCCGTCATGATGTTAAGACTACCCCTACCACAGAAAAACCAACCACCTGGGGAGAAGATTTAAACCTCAAGCCTATCCTTTATCCTGGGTATAGACCTAAAGACTCTTCAACAACCGTCTTGATGAATCCTGTTAACAGTTCTAATGCTACTACCAGTTTAAAACGCCCTGCCTCACCCATTGCGCAGGGAGAAAACCCGACATCATCTTCAAGTGACTCTTCTTCTAGTCTGTCTTCTGGTAGCCTCGATGGCATCAGTGTTGCACGTGATTCTTCATCATCTAAAAGCTTTTTTCCTAGGACCATAACAACCAACAGGAATGATCCGTCTTCCTCCTTAGGCCTGCGTGCTATCGTAGAGGCATCACCAGCCAAAAGACCTCGGAACGATAAACCTTGTGAAACACAACCATCAACTATTGCGACATCAAGCACTTCATCATCACAGAGCACATTACCCCCCCTAGAAGATTTGAATATACATATTGTGACATCCCTCGGTCTCGCCCAGGCACAAGGAGCGGATCGAGATATTATTTCAGGCTACGTAGAATCTTTAGAGCGTCTTCACCAGGCGATTCAAGCTAGGAATGATGGTCACACACCATTATCATCCTATTACCAAGGATCAGCAATCGCCCTGTTCAAAAAAAGTGAGACAAAGGCTAAAGGAAAGATTGACCAAGCAAAGTGCTGGCATCATGCAGTCGAGATGCGTAACAAACAAGCCGAAGAGCTTGCTAAAAATCCACCCAATAATGCAGCAGCGACAGCCTATGGACAAGGAGCGCAGTACTACGCAAAAGCTGCCGAGGCAAAGGCTAAAGGAAAGACTCAAGAAGCAGGAAAGACTCAAGAAGCAACATACTGGAATAATGCAGGCAAGATGTGTGACAAACAAGCCAACGAGCTTGCTAAAAATCCACCCAATAATGCAGCAGCGGCAGCCTATGGACAAGCAGCGCAGTACTACGCACAAGCCGCCGAGGCAGAGGCTCAAGGAAAGCAGGGAGCAGTAAGGTACCGTGACTCTCCAAGCTATGCTTTTCTTAATGCAGCTATACAAGCGGAAAAGGAAGCGGAAAAGCCCCAACCTAATCAACAACGTATTCCTTGGTGGACTCAGGCAGCCAGCTTGTTTCAACAGGCTGCAGAGGCAAACACTTCAGGTTTCTCTGAAAAAGCAAGTTTCCTGGATAATGCAGGAAAGGCTTTTGTTCGTGTAGCTAATGAAGCGGGAGTGCGCCATCCTAATCAACAACGTATTCATTGGTTAACTCAGGCAGCCAGCTCGTTTCAACAGGCTGTACACGCAGAAGCCAGAGGACGTACTGATGTAGCAGAAGCCTACAGTGCGGCAGGAGAAAGTTATCATAGGGTAGCCGAAGAGTGTGCTAAGAATCCACGCAACGATGAGGCAGCTCAAGGATATCAACAATCAGGGAAATGCCATAGAGCAGCTGCCGAGGCAGAGGCTCAAGGAAAGACCCAAGAAGCAACATACTGGAATGGTGCAGGAGCGGCTTATTGGAACGAAGCCCGCGAGCTTTCTAAGACTCCCCAAAGACCTCAAATAGCTCAAGCCTATAAACAATCAGCGGAGTGCTATGAAAACGCTGCCAAGGCACAAGCTGAACAAAGAACTCATGCAGCAGAGTTGTACAATAAGGCAGGAAATACGTATCAAAAGAAAGCTGACGAGTTGGCTTCGCCTCAGCAAGCTCCACAGGTCCATCAAGGCTTGCTCAGAGAATATGAGGAAAATGCATTTGCTTTGATCGGTGAGGCTGAGAATGCAATTCGGGAAGCGCGAGCACTTAGCCCGGATATTTCATACTGATATCGTAACGAGGAGGACACGAAGGTAGGGAGGGATACCACCGGCGGCCCAAGAGACCGCGGGGGAGACTGCCCAAGACTTTGTAGGCTCTTTGCGGCAGCCCGTAAGGGCGAGCCGCAGCAGAATCGGTATGAAATATGCGGGTTAATGTTTGAAATGACGTATCCCAGTAAGAACCATGGCAAGACCATGTTCATTAGCAGCTGCAATAATTTCAGGATCACGTATAGAACCACCTGGTTGGATAGCCGCCGTAGCACCTGCTTCTGCTGCAGCAATGAGGCCATCAGCAAAGGGGAAAAAAGCATCGCTACACACAACACTCCCTTGCAAGGAAAGACCGGCCTCAGCAGCCTTCCAAACAGCGATACGTGAGGCATCGACCCGTGACATTTGTCCTGCTCCAATACCCAGTGTGCGATCGCGACCTGCGTAAACAATCGCGTTACTCTTCACGTGCTTGACAACCTTCCAGCCAAATTCCATCGCCTCAAGCTCTTCACGCGTTGGCGGACGATCCGTAATCACACGCTGTTCCATGGTGCCAATTTTATTCCAAGGATCAATGTCTGCATCTTGCAAAAGAATTCCACCCATAACGGAACGTAAATCGCGTTCGATGGAAGGAACTTTTTGCAAAAGACGCATCAAGCGAAGGTTTTTTTTCTTTTGTAACAGAGCGCGAGCTTCTCCATGGAACTCAGGAGCGATAATAACCTCGCTGAAAATCTCAGAAATCGCATGGGCTAATTTCTCATCAATAGGTCGATTGACAATAATGATACCTCCAAAGGGGGCAGAACGATCCGTTGCAAATGCCTTTTCCCAAGCTGCACAGAGATCGGGATCACTCGCAACCCCACAGGGATTGGTGTGTTTGAGAATTGCAATAGTAGGTTTCTCAAACTCACAAATCAAATGAGTGGCTGCGGTGATATCAATAATGTTGTTAAACGAGAGTTCTTTGCCGTGCAATTTTTCAAAATAGTCAAAGAAATACCCGTAGAGTTCGGCTTCTTGATGGGGGTTTTCACCATACCGAAGACGACAAACTTGCGGGAGCTTCAAGGAAAGGGAAGCAGATGGGATAACCTCTCCATCAAGATAAGAGCTAATAGCGTGATCGTAGGTCGCTGTCATAGAAAAGGCTTTTGTGGCCAGTCGAGCACGTAATTCTGGAGTCGTTGCGCCGTGATTGTTGGTCATAGCTTCTAAAATCCGAGGGTAGTCATCAGGATCAACTACGACTGTTACCGAAGCATGATTCTTAGCAGCGCTACGGATCATGGAGGGACCACCAATATCAATTTGTTCAATCGCCTGTTCGAGGGTAGTTTCTTTTTTGGCAATAGTTTCAACAAAAGGGTAGAGATTTACGCAAACAAGATCAATGGGGAGGATTCCATGCTCTTCGGCTTGCTCGCAATGAGCCGGGTGATCACGGCGATAGAGTAATCCTCCATGCACTTTGGGATGAAGCGTCTTAACGCGCCCATCCATCATTTCAGGCAATCCGGTAAAATCTGAGATATCCGTGACTGGAAGATCCGCATTTTTTAATTCCTGAGCCGTACCGCCTGTCGAAATAATCTCTACGCCATGACTCAAAAGCCCGCGCGCAAAATCGAGTAAACCTGTTTTATTTGAAACCGAAAGAAGAGCACGTTGCATAAAATATCTGCCTTAAGTAGAAAAAATAGAAAAAGTACAAGAATGATGGATCGTATGACACGACAAGATTATTAGAGCGCCATAATTTTTGCGAGTTTTCAAAATAAAAAGCTAAATTTTAAACAAAAAGCTTGCGCCTAATTTATTTTCTGCTTGTTTTGCCTGATGCAAACATCCATTTCCAAACCAAAATCAATCGTTTATTTCATAGGATTCACCGCTGCCTTGGCCGGGTTGCTTTTTGGCCTTGATATCGGCGTTATTTCAGGAGCGCTAGAGTTTATACAAAAAGATTTTAGTGTGAGCGATAGGGTTCTTGAATTTATTGTGAGTGCTTTGTTGTGGGGCGCCGTTTTTGGGACGCTCATTTCAGGGGTCCTCTCCAATCAACTTGGTCGCAAAAAAACGATGCTTGTGAGTGCGGTGATTTTTATTGTTGGCTCCCTTTATTGCTCGATCAGCGGCTCTGCCAACGAACTGATTTTTGCTCGCTTTTTACTAGGAATTGCCGTTGGGGTTGCTTCTTTTACAGCACCACTTTATTTGTCAGAAATTTCGCCCCAACGCGTCCGCGGCAGCATGATTTCTATGTATCAATTAATGATCACTATTGGAATCATGATGGCCTACTTTAGTAATATGTATTTTGGAACAACAGCAATCATCCATGATCAAGTTGGTGGACATTGGCGCGTCATGTTAGGAGTTATTGCATTTCCCGCGATTTTGATGTTTTTAGGAATGCTTGTTCTCCCAGAAAGCCCCAGGTGGCTTTTCCTAAAAGGATTCCAGCAACATGGCATAGATGTCTTTCGTAAGATGTTGCTTCCAGAAGAAGACATCGCTAGTGAAGTTGCCGAAATTGAACGCAATCTACAACAGAAGCAAAATGGTTTTCGCTTGCTTCTTACTAATTCACACTTTCGTCGTGCTATTCTTCTTGGTATTTCCCTTCAATTTATTCAACAACTCAGTGGCATTAATGTTGTGATGTACTATGCCCCTCGTATTTTTAAGATTGCTGGTTTTGCAAGTACTTCTGGGCAAATGTGGGGAACGGTCATTATCGGCATCACGAATATGTTAGCAACCTTCATTGCCATTGCTTTTGTTGATAAACTTGGGCGCAAACCAATGATGTATGCTGGTTTTGTCGTGATGGGATTATCCATGATTACCGTTGGAATGTTTCTCAACATGAACCTCGAAGAGTCTCCTGTATTTGGCTATTATGCAATTACGGCATTATTACTTTTCATTATTGGATTTGCCATGAGCGCTGGTCCTATTATTTGGATTATCTGTTCAGAGATTTTTCCACTTGGCGGACGTGATCTTGGAATCACCTTTAGCACATCAGCCAATTGGATTTCCAATGCCATCATTGGAGGAACGTTTTTGACGATGCTTTCTAAATTAGGGAATGGAAACACGTTTCTTTTCTATGGTAGCATTCAAGCACTCTTTATCATTTTCTTTATGCTTTTTGTTCCCGAGACAAAGGGCATTTCCTTAGAGCATATTGAAAGTAATTTGCTTTCTGGCAAAGCACTCAGAAAAATAGGTAAGTAATGGATTACTAGAGTAGTGATAGCGGCGGTTGTGCATGCGAACTCCGGTGTTCGCATCCTCGAGTATTAAATATCAATAGCGGTCTTCGCAGTAGATGAGTATGAAATATCCGGGTTAACTGTGTTTTGTTCCTGGCACGTCACCCTGCTATAATTCTTTTTTAACATGCTCTAAGGGAAAGAAGAACTTATATGCATAGAAAGCCAAGACAGGAACGATCATTAGGATGACCCCACTTGAAAAAATAGTGAAGTAATGCATGTTGCTTCCAACATCAATATTGCTTGGAGGAATAAATCCAATAATAAGAGTGATTGCACAGCCTACAAGGCCCAAAAGACAGGTGATTCCTGTTCCAAGCATACCCCCAGGAATCAAAAATGAATCTATTGGCGCTCGACTGGTATTCCTTAATCTCCAGGCTGCCAGGAACATAAATACATACATTAAAATGTAGAGTTCTGTGCTTAAATCTGTGAGTAACCAGTATGAACCATTCACGCTTGGCATGAGGCCCCATGCAGAACAGACTAAACTAACAATGATGGCCTGAGTTATTAGCAATCGTTTAGGAACACCATAACGATTTTTGACAGTAAAAAAGGACGGCAAATAGCCGCTCTCCGCAACCTGTAATATTCCTTTTACTGGTGAAATAATGTAACTAATCATGCCTCCCAATCCTCCACAAATAATCATGAGCATGATGACCGGAATAAGAATCGTGAAATGATATGTTTGTGAAAAAAGGGTGAAGATTTGCATGACTCCATCGACTAAATTGATTTGATCAAGAGGCAAGACAAGTGCGATGCCAAGTGAGCCTAGTGTCATCGTTGCTAGGATAATGAGCACAGATATACAGAGTGCTCTGGGGAAAGATTTCTCCGGGTTTTTGACTTCGTTAATGTGTACTGTTGCTAGCTCTACTCCTAGGAAAGAAGTCATGATTGCTGTTAATGCGGTTAAGGAAGACAAACTCTCACTATGACTAAAGACGGGGAAAAAATTATGAAGATTAAAATGAATCTGGAGCGGTTTTCCTGACAACGTCCACAGCGTGGCAAAGCCAATAATAAGACCAATGGGGATCAGGGCGCCTAAGACAGAAAAGATAGTCGCCAGTGATGCGGAGCGATGAATGCCAGCCAGGTTAATGAGTGTCATTGCCCAAAACACAGCAAGTATGACACTGACAAGATAGGTCTTATTGCTAGCAAGTGCAGGATTAAAGAAATAGGTAGCTGTGGCCGCAATAAAGGAAAGAATGGATGGAAACCAAACAAGCGTATTAATCCATTGAAGCCAAACAGCCATAAGCCCAATTTTCGGACCAAAGGCCAAACACGTCCAATGATAGATTCCACCATGCTCTTTCGAAGAGGAGGAGAGCTGAGCGGAGACGAGAGCAACGGGAATGAGAAAAAAAAGCGCAGACAGAGCAAAGAAAAAAATTAAGGTGCTCCCAAACAGGGCAATCTGAGGAAGGTTTCTGATGTTATCAATCGCACTAATAATTAATAAGATAAGCGTGAATTGACTAATTTGTTGAGCTTTCATAGCTAATGAACTTAGTCGTTATAAACGCACTTATCAACTCTACAGAGCTCTGAGCACGGCTCTATTTGTGTTAAAAACCTAAAATAGAAAACATATGATCGCAAAAAGACTCAAAAATCTCGTTATGGTCAATAGAGTTAATCCGAATATTTCATACTGATCGTGACGAGGAGACTGCGAAGACGGATGGGGTAAGGCGAGTGATGAAGTCTGACGACGGCTATATGAGTACATATTGACTCGCTCGCACCTACTCGGCTCGCCCTTACGGGCTACCCCCTAACCTAATGGTTACGGCAGTCTACCCCAGGCTCTCCCGAGCACTTGTGTTGCCCGAGGAAGGCTTCGAGCTTGGGCGCAGCATCCACCCTAGCTTCCTGGTCTCCGCAGGTGATCGGTGTGAAATATCCTGGTTAACGTGAATGGAGATCTTGCGGTGATATTGAATAGAAACTTTTTTGGGCTGGCCCAAAAAACTCCTGCACAAAAAAATCCAAAATGCATGTAGGTAAAGGTATAGTTCTTTTATTGAGTTTTTTTTTAGACAAAAATACGAGGATGAACTTTCCCTTATTAGACACTCTTAAGCATGATGATTATTTTATGCAGCAGGCATTACGCCAGGCTATTCAAGCTTATGAGAAAGACGAGGTCCCTGTTGGGGCAGTCATTGTACATGATCATAAAATCATCGCACGTGCACATAATCAGGTGGAATTATTAAAGGATGCTACGGCACACGCTGAAATCTTGGCCATTACACAAGCAGCTTCATTTATTGGCGATTGGCGACTCAATGAGTGTGATCTCTATGTCACGAAAGAGCCTTGTCCCATGTGTGCAGGAGCTTCTGTTAATGCACGTGTGAGACGTGTTATTTTTGGATGCGGAGATCCATCCGGTGGTGGAGCTGGTGGCCTTCTCAATATTCTTCAAATACCAACACTCAATCATCAATGTGAAATTTCTAGTGGCGTACGAGCAGAAGAGTGTCGTCAATTGTTAAAACATTTCTTTCACGAAAAACGCACCATGAATAAAAATCCTCTGCTCTCATAGATGCGCCGTCCTATAAAAATAAGTTTTAACGTAAAAACGTGCATGAAAATAAAGAATTCTATGCAATATTGCTTATTCCAACCTATTCGACCTATTCGTTTACTCAGCCCACACTAGCCCGCATATTTCAACAGCCCACTATTGATCCGACATCCTGATTGTTCGTCTAGATCCACAGAAAACATCCCTTCACAAACGCTCTTATTTCAATTTTCGTTTTTAGGATCATCATCATGAATTCATCCTCCTCTCAAGTAGCTTCCAATGATCCATACTATGTCATTAAAGAAGTTACTATTAAAAATCGTAATGGTCTTCATGCTCGTCCGGCAGCACTTTTTGTGAAGACTGCTAATCAATTTTGTGCTGATATCTCTGTTGAAAAAGATGGAGAGTGCATCAATGGAAAAAGCATCATGGGATTAATGATGCTAGCTGCTTCCCAAGGCTCTCACCTTACCATCATAGCCAAAGGAGAGGAGGCCGTTAGTGCCGTCACGGCACTTGAAGAGTTAGTCGAACGTTGCTTTGGTGAGGATTAGCCCAAATAATTCACACTGATTGTGAAGAGGAGGCGACAAAGGCAGGATGCCACCGAGGGCTCAAGAGACTGCGTAGGGGGCACTCCGGTCAGTCAGGACTAACCCGCATATTTCATACCGATTCTGCTGCAGCTTGCGAACAGCTTGCTGGATCCTGCGTCAGCTTCGAATTACTCCTCGGACAACACCAGTGCTCGGGAGAGCCTGGGGTAGACTGCCGTAACCGTTAGATTAGAGGCAGCCGAGCTTTGCCAAGCGAGTCAAAGACTTCGAGTTCAACACAGCGTCCATGCTGGCTTTTTGGCTTCCGCAGTAGATCAGTGTGAAATATTCGTGGCAACCCCTATCTCGTGCGCTTCTTTCAGCCTCTAAAAAAAGACAACCCGCCACGCCCTAAGGTGCGACGGGTTGTTGTTCCCCCCAGAACATTCTTTCATTTGAATAAAAACTATAGTATAACTAATTCTTTGCAACCCTTTTTTTAATCTCAATTGAAATAATTGCCCTTCTCTCCCCTAATTTTTTTATGCTTTCTCTCATTCGTAAAAATCAATACTTCTTAACTTTTTGTATTGTTATCTTAACAATTATATCCTTCCTCTGGCTCTACAACAGGACCAATTTATCACAAATAGGTGTTAATGATGTGGCAACTATCTATGGACATGTCGTTGTACGCTCCGCATTTGAACGTGAAGTTCGTGATTACCGGCTCGCTATTGCTCTTGGGTTAAGCGAATTCATCAATGATCTTGGAGGTTTTGCAGAAAATGAAGATGTGGCCTTAACTTCTTTTATTTTTAATATTTTAGTACTTCAACATGAAGCGCCTCGTTTAAACATTCTTCCTACAGATGAAAACATCGCCAGCGTTATTGAAAAACTTCCTGTTTTTCAAACAGACGGAGCCTTTGATAGCAATAAATATGCACTCTTCATGAAGGAGCAACTCGCTCCACGTGGTTTTTCAGAACGGCATTTAGAAGAAGTGGTACGTGATTCTCTTTATTTTAAGAGAGCATATCAACTCATTACTGCTCCTGTTATTGTGAGTGAAGCCCAGGTGCGTGATGCTGCTCGTATTTTTCAGCCTGTCGTCGCCCAAGTTCTTCGCTTTGATCGGGATCATTATATCAATACGCTTCCCAAAAACGCCGTGAGCACACAGGAAAAACAAGCTTTCTATGAAAAAAATAAGGGGCTTTTTGTCAGTGAAGAGGAGAGAGCTGTGGATTATCTCGCTTTTACTCTTCCCTTAAATCAAAAAAAATTGCAGGGAAAAGAACGTGTAAGAGCCATGCAAGAACTTTCCGAGCGTGCTCTTTGCTTTAAACAAGAAGCCTCAGAAAACCAATTGCACGCAAAGGATTTTGAAAAGAGTGCTGCAGAACATAAATTACATGTGATAAAAACAGATTCTTTTAAGAAAAAAGAAATGGAAGCATCAGGCCAAGGAAAAACCAAGTTGCTCCCTCCAGAACTCATTCTTCCCTCCTTTAAGCTGAACAAGGTAGGTGATATTTCTGAAGTCATTCAAAGCAATGATTGTTTTTACCTGGTTTCTTTAGCACGTATTACACCCTCACATCAGCTCACGCTGTCTGAAGTTGAGTCAACCATTGAAAAATTATTAAAAGAACAAAAAGCTGCTCAAGCAGCACACGAAGAGGCCAGCAAATCCTTAGCCAAGATTCATGAGGGGATCGGATCTGGAAAAAAATTTGTGCAAGCACAAGCTTCTTCTCCCCAAAAGTGGGTGATCATTTCAGGTAGCCCAGCCGCCACAGGAGTCAAACAGTCAACAGAGGATCAGGAATTCCTAGCAGCAACTTTACCACTTCAGGAAGGTGAGATGAGCGAAATATGCCATGCTCACTCGGGTGATTTTATTCTCTATCTACAACACAGGATGCCGCTAAGTGATACTGATTGGAATACGTATCACACGAAGATTGAGGGTGAATTACTTGAGCAGGAACGCCATTTGCTTTTCTTTGAATGGCTCCGCAAGGCACGTGCAGAGGCTAAGATTAATATTATCGATGGGCATCATCGCCCTGGCCTCTTTTCGGCTCTTTTTGGGAAATGATCTTTATCTCTTATTAAAATTGATAGCGAGAGAAGAGAAAAAGCTCCTACTCATTCGTTTCAAGGATATTTTTTACGACCATAAAAGAGCAAAGTCATTTCAAAGTAATTTGACTACAATTTACAAATGTGAACACTCATCTCCCTGCTGATACACTCTTAGAGACTGCTTTTGAAGAAGCAATAGGGGCTATTGCTGTAGGCGATCTTGAAACAGCACTCAGACTCTATCAACGATGTGTCGAGGAAAAGCCTGATTCTTTTGAGGCATGGCATGCTCTAGGAATGATGTTCATGAAAACAGGTCGCTACACAGAGGCCATTCAAGCTGGATTGCGGGCCACAGAGCTTTCTCCTAATGATCAACTTGCCTGGTCAAGTCTCTCTCTTTTTTATGTTCGCAATCATCAAATTTCCGAAGCAGAGGCCGCAGGCGTGAAAGCAAAGATTCTCTCCTGGGGAGGGAAAATTGCCTCTCCTGGTCTATGAAAAAAATATCTAAAAATATTCCTTCTGCCTTCTCTTCCTACTAGCATGGATATTTCATACTGAATCGTTGTGAGACGCCGTGCACAGTTTATTGGGACAAGGTTGCGCCAAGAATGCTGATGCCGGGCTGTATGTGTATAGCCCTCTCCAAGTCACAATGTGATTTTGAACGCAGAATTCACCCTCCCTTCCCGGTCTCCGCAGGTGATCGGTATGAAATATTCGGGCTATTACCACATTCCAGTATTTATTAAGTTATCTTCTACCATCCATGATGAGCTACAGAGTTTTTGCCAGAAAATATCGTCCTCAAAGATTTTGTGAGGTTGTTGGTCAGCGTTCGATTATTCAAACGCTCCAAAATGCCATTGCAACAAAGCAGCTCGCTCAAGCGTATCTCTTTGTCGGTCCACGGGGAGTTGGCAAGACGTCGATTGCTCGTATTTTTGCTAAAGCGCTTAATTGTTATCAAGGCATGAGTAGTGATCCTTGCGGATGTTGCCCTGCCTGTTTGGAAATCGCAGAAGGCCATAGCATGGATGTTTTGGAGATTGACGGAGCAAGTAATAACAGCGTGGAAAGCATTCGTACCTTGAGAGACAATGCAGCCTTTGCGCCTGTGCATGGACCTTACAAGATCTATCTCATTGATGAGGTTCATATGCTCACTACTGCTGCCTTTAACGCTCTTCTTAAGACACTGGAAGAGCCACCAGAGCATGTGAAATTTATATTTGCAACAACAGAGGCTCAGAAATTACCAGCCACCATCACGAGTCGATGCCAACGTTTTGACCTCAGTCGACTCAGAGAGCAGGAAATTGCCGACCATCTTCTTTTTATTGCTCAAAAAGAAGAAATTCTCTTACTTCCTGATGCTGCCTTAGCCATTGCTCATGGAGCTGATGGTGCTTTACGCGACGCAGAATCGATGCTCGATCAGCTCGTGGCCTTTTGCGGCAAGACGATTACCCAAGATCAGGTCCAACATATTTTTGGATTTACGTCTGGTGATCTTGTGTGTGAGCTTGGCAGATCAATCATCACATTAGATATTCATGGAGCATTAAGCCTCATTGAGGAGCAAAGCAATCAAGGAAAAGATCTCTCCCGATTATTAAGTGATTTGATTCTCTTTTTCCGCGATCTTCTTATTGAAGCGGTACATCCCTCGTTAGAACAAACATCTCTTTCCAAGTTAAGAGATCTTGTGACTCCCGAAAAACTATTGAACCTTCTTGAAGAGTTAGGAAGGGGGGAAGAACGTTTGCGCTGGGCCACAAATAAGAAATTACAATGCGATGTTCTTGTGATCAAAGCCATCCATCTCCTTCAGGAGGTGACGCTAAGCGAAGTGCTTGATTCTTTAAGAGCCATTCATGAAGGCAAAGGAGATGATTCTTTAGAAGCAGTAGAGCCACCAATCAAAGCTTCCAGCAGGAGGTCTCATAAAGTTTTTTTACCCCCCCCTCACAAGGATGACTCCGAACTGCCAGGAGTCGCTCCAAGCCCTAGCAGCGAAGCAATAGAGCCAGTTGTCCCAGGATCAGCGTTTCCAAAAACATCTCATCATGAGACGAATCATCAAGTATCTCATGATGACGCTGAAACCATTCTTATTCCTCAGGCTTTAGAAAAATCCGATATTCATGAGAGCACCATGACGCTTACTAAGGACCCTTGGAGTGATATTGCAAGCTCTCTCTCTTCTGAATCGCCGCTAAAATTTGGATGGCTCAAAGCGGGGCGCTTTTTCAAGCGCAATCATCACGAGATGATGATCGAATTCCCTGCTTCTTACCAAGCACAAACAGAAACACTCTTCTGGTCTCAAGCACGTAAAAAAATTCAGGAACGACTCGCGACGACTTTGGGAGAAAAAGTAGAATTAGTCACACTCTTTACAGGAGTAGAAGTCCCAGAAGAAGGCGTTCATGAAGACATTCCAGAGGTTTCGCCTGCCCGCGAAACACCTAAAAAAAACGCTCCTTCCTCACCTAAAAAAAATTCTCCTACGCCTCTTGAGCACTCTTCTGCCATTCCGCTCTTAACCTCCGAGGAGATGGATCATTTTAAAAACGATCCTCTCATTCAAAAAGCTCTGGAGCTTTTTGAGGCAGAAATTATCAGTTAGAGCTGTTCATACCTATTTGGGATAAATTTTATCGCAGTATTGTGCCTATGCGAACACCCATCTTCTTTGACTGGAGTACTCCGTGGTTGCCACGTCTTGCCAATTATTTGCTACATGAATGGAATGAAGGAGCCTCTTGTTCTCGAGAAGATCTTTCCAGAAGTGTAGTGGTTCTTCCAGGGGGACGTGCGGGAAGAAGGCTTTTAGAACTCTTGGCACTACAAGCAGAGAAAGAAAAAATTTCTTTCATTCCGCCCCGTATTCTCACACTACGAGAAGCGGTAAGAATGCTTTTCATTCCGCCAAAAAAATTATTACCTGAAGCCCACGAATGGACGTGCCGTCTTGCTTGGAATGAGGCTTTTAAGAGGCTCCCAAGGTCTCTATTTGAAAAGATTCAACCCCTTTCTACTCAAGACACGCCGACGAGCACACGAGAAAACTTAATCCGGATATTTCATACTGATCGTGACGAGGAGACTGCAAAGGCGGATGGGGTAAGGCGAGTGATGAAGTCTGACGACGGCTGTATGAGTCCATACTGCCCGAGGAAGACTTTGAGCTCAACGCAACATCCATCTGGCTTCCTGGTCTCCGCAGTAGATCGGTGTGAAATATCCGGATTAATACCAATCATCGAGGCACTGGCAGATGAACTAGGAAGCATGGGGCTTGATTTTAAAAACCTAGCAGCCTCGATGGGCGATCTTTTTCCAGAATCTGCAGAACGAGAAGAGCCGCGCTGGGAAGCACTAGCATGCCTGCAACACAACTACCGTGAACTCTTAGCTTCCTGGGGTTATAGTGATCCTATTGATTTTTTACGATCTTCTCTTGCAAGTGGAGTAGCCGAAGCGGAATTGCGCGTTCTGGTTGCCGGAGTTGTGGAAAGTAGAGTTATTTTTAAATCTTTTTTTGAAAAAATAGATCCCACCCTCATCATCATCGCCCCAAAGGAACATGCCGCGGGCTTTAGTAAAGAAGGGATGCTAGTGACCCCGTATTGGTTAGAACACCCTACCTTGATTCAAGATACTCAACTCATCCCATGCGAACGGAGTGAAGATCAAGCGAAAGAAGTCCTTCGACTTGTTTCTCTCATGAAAGACCAGCCATCATTGGTGAGCGTAGCGGTTCCGGATGTAAATACGCTCCCGATGTTGCGTGATGGTTTAGAGAGTGAAGGTATTTTTACACGATGGGCCGGTGGGCTTCCCTTTCGCGGAGGACGCCTTCATCGACTTCTCCAAGCCATTGCTCATTTTTTAAATCATGAAGTTCATTGCGGCCCCTCTATTCAAGAGGTGAGAACGCTTGTGCAGCATCCTGATATTTATCCCCACTGCCACGAACCAGAGGATTTTTTAAAACAACTTGATAGGATTGAGCGGGAACATCTCCCTCCTTTTTTAGAGAAAAAAAGTTTGGCCTATTTCAAAAAAAACCAAAAACTTATTAGCTCCTTAGAAGAGCTTGAAGGACTCATCGGAAAGCACTCAACCCCTTATACGCTCGGCAATGGCATCCGCGAACTACGGTCCTTATTATTGCGGGTTGTTGGCAAACGTAAGATTCGTACAGATACCTCATTAGGACATTATTTTCTAGGCTCTTTGGAGCTCTGCTTAGAAATATTTGATGAAATAGAGGCTAGCAGCTCGGCTCTCTCCTTTACTTGCACAATGAGTGACCTCATTGAAAAAGCGCTTGAACTTCTTGTAGAAAAAAAGATTCCAGAAAGAGAAGAACCACGAGCAGTCGAATTGCTAGGATGGCTAGAAATTGCTGCTGATGATGCTCCCTGCACTATTCTTACCTCGTGTCATGAAGGATCCTGGCCAGCAAGTCAAACAAGCAATGCCTTTTTACCAGAGGGACTGAAAAAACGCCTTGGGATTGCTGATGAGAGAAGCATACTTGCACGTGACCACTACCTCTTGCAAAGTATTGTAGCCTCAAGAGAGGCTATTTTGATTGCACCACGCTACAATGGAAAGGGAGAACCAACACGTCCCAGTCGTCTACTCACTCTTGGATTGCCTTTGGAAGAATTACCAAAACGTGTCCTCTCACTCACTCAAAGGAACATCAAAGCAAAAGAAAAAATATCGCTCTTCATCTCACAAGATCCCTCCAAGATGGATCCACCTCCTCTTGAGGGTCAGGGAAAGCCTCCATCCTTGGAAATGCAGAATGCGAGGACCCATCAGGCGCTCGAGAATCCTTTACCCACCTCCGGAGCTATGATGTTCGAATTCACACAACAACTAGGAGTAGTTAAGTTATCCAAGAAGTCTACTATCACGACTGTTACGGTGACAGGATTACGGACCTACTTGCAATCACCACGGCTTTTCTATCTCCAGCATGTCTTGAAGCTCCAAGAAGTGAAGGATGCTCCTCAAGAAATGGATGCTGGGCATTTTGGAACCCTGATTCATGAAGTCTTAGGAGATTACGCCCTTGAAGGAAGCACTCTCCACGCTCGTAATCTAAGTGACATCACGGCATGGCTCTCTCAAAGACTTCTTAACATTGCCAGTCATCATTTTGCGCCTGGACCGACCTTACCCATTAAGATGCAACTCGAAGAAGCCCTCGCAACACTCGAAGGGTTTGCAAAGGCCGAAGTCGACCATTACGCCGAGGGATGGAGAATCATGGCCGCTGAAAATAAAAGGATGTCTTCTAGAGGACCGCTAGAAAAAAAAATGATCTTGTCTCCTGGACGCTCTCTTCTTTTACAAGGCCGTATTGATCGTATCGACTGGCATGAGAAGGAAAAGCGCTGGATGATTATTGATTACAAAACACATCATGACCAAGACTGGAAAAGGGGGACACCTAACAGAAAACATTTTCAAAAAAAAGGAGACGAGATTCTTTGGAAAGATCTGCAACTACCGCTCTATTTGCAACTCGCCCCTTGCTCTGAGCATCTACAGCAATTAGGCCTACCTCTTCCGACACCAGATAATACGGACCTCTGTTATTTTCAATTACCCATAGAACCCCACAAAGCACGCTTGAGTGAGCCCTTTGATCACAAAATGATTATTCCCGCCTGGCAGGAAGCAACACGTTTGATGGAGGCCATTATTGATGGATATTTTGAGCCACTCGGAGATATTACGCCCAATGGCATGCCCACGCTCGCCGCGCTATGTGGGCTTTCTTCTTAACCCGGATATTTTAAATGCTCTCAATCATGTTTGTCCAATATCCCGCCTGTATTGCTTGCCTTCAAAGGTAATCAAATCAACAGCCTTGTAAGCTTTCTCTCTTGCCTCTTTGAGTGTTTCGCCCAGAACTGTTACTCCTAGAACACGACCCCCAGCAGTGTAGTATTGATCTCCTTCTTGTACTGTTCCTGCGTGAAAAATCATGATATCTGGGTCGCATGCAGCGGCAGCATCGATTCCATGAATAATTTTCCCTTTTTCAATAGGACCTGGATAGCCTCCCGAGGCTAAGATAACACATACTGCCGGACGTCTTTCCCAAATCGGCTCCATAGAAGCAAGCCTACCATCTATTGTTGCTTCTAAAAGATCCACTAAATCGCTCTTTAAGCGCCGCATCAAGACCTGGGTTTCTGGGTCACCAAAGCGACAATTAAATTCCAGAACTTTGGGACCCTTGGAAGTGATCATCATTCCCGGAAAAAGCATTCCTTGAAATTTCAATTCATCTGCCTGAAGGCCGCGTAAAAAAGGAGTAATAATGCTACGCTCTAGTTCTTCTTTGATAGCAGAGGTTAGAATCATCGAAGGACTAATCGTACCCATACCGCCGGTATTCAAACCATTATCTCCATCGAGTGCTCGCTTATGATCGCGTGCATCAGGAAAGAGAAGTGCACGGCCCCCATCAATGAGTGCATGGAGGGAACATTCAACCCCCGAGAGATATTCTTCAATGACAATTACTTTTCCTGATGCTCCAAAAATTTCAAGTTCCATCGATTGCCTAACAGCTTCTTGAGCCTCTTGCTTATTCTGCGCAATAACCACACCTTTGCCTAGGGCAAGTCCATCAGCTTTGATGACGAGGGGGTAAGATGCTTTTTCAAGATAGGCATATGCTTGGGAAGCTTCGCTAAAGACACAAGCATCTGCTGTAGGAATTCCATGACGCTTCATAAACTCCTTAGCAAAAGACTTGGAAGTTTCTAAACGCGCTCCAGCAGCAGTTGGCCCAAAGATACGAAAGCCTGCAGCTTGAAAAAGATCGACGATCCCAAGGGCAAGCGAATCATCAGGACCGACGATAGTAAGATCAATGTGTTTTTCTCTAGCCGCATCAAGTAAGCCGAGAGTGTCTGACGCTGCAATAGGAAGATTTTCACCCAGTGTTGCCGTACCGGGATTGCCAGGGGCAATGAAAAGCTTAGAGAGACGAGGACTCTGTTTTAATTTCCACGCCAAGGCATGTTCTCGCCCTCCCGAACCAACAAGAAGAATATTCATAAGCAAAAAAAATTAGCTAAGAGATCTATCTGCGTCTATCTTCTTATTTTTACTTTTACTTACTCCTTACTCTTATGCAGCTCTGTGTTCTTAAATCTAAAATTCACCGCGCCACCGTCACAAGCGCCTCGCTTGATTATGAAGGCAGTCTCACCATTGCTTGGGATCTTGCCCAGAGAGTGGGTCTCATGGCTTATGAAAAAATTCTTGTTGGCAATATGGCCAATGGAGAACGTTTTGAAACCTATGTCATCTATGGCAAAGCAGGTTCTAGAGCTATCGAACTCAATGGAGCAACAGCCTTGCTTGGCAAGCCTGGGGATCTTATCACCATCATGTCCTATGCATGGATTGATGCAGCTCTAGGCGCAACACATCAACCTCAGGTGATTGTCCTGGGTCCTAATAATGTCGTTGATAAAGAAAACAAATCCGAATCCTGGTCTCTCAATACTGGTCTATAGTCCAAGGGCTTTAGCTCGAATATTTCCCACTTATACCTTCATCACATTAAGCAATCGATTGTTGAACTCCTGCGCAGCATGGTAGCCCATGGATTTGAGCTTTTGATCTAATGCAGCAACTTCCACAAGACGTGAAACATCACGTCCTTTGCGCACAGGGATTGTCAGGTGAGGGATGTCGATTCCTAAAATAGTGAGAACCTCAAGGTCAAGTCCCACGCGCTCAATGTGATCAAGCTCATTCCAATCTTTTAAGGTCACAATGAGATCGAGTCTTTTTTCTGGTCGTACAGATCCAATACCAAAAATAGCTGGTACATTGATGATGCCAATACCACGAATTTCCATATGAAAGCGCGTGATATCACTGCTCGTTCCAAATAATTCACGTCCCTCAAAATTCCGGAAACGTGTTACATCATCACTCACAAGACTGTATCCTCGTTCAATAAGCCCCAGGACACATTCACTTTTCCCGATGCCTGTTTGTCCTTTGATCAAAACACCGATGCCTAAAATATCTACCATGCTTCCAAACTCGGTCGTGACTGGGGCAAATGCCTCCTCTAAAGCTATTGTTGCCGCATTAATAAATTCCATCGTAATGAGCGGCGTCCGAAGAATGGGTATTTTGAATTCTTCTGCAATTTTCAGTAACTCTGCAGGGAGTGTACAACCACGTGAAATCACAAGTGCTGGAATCCGAAGCGTAAAAACTTCCCGCAAGCGCACCTCACATTCCTCCGCTGGTAGATGTCTTAGATAGCTCAACTCAGCATAGCCAGCAACTTGAAGACGTTTGAATGGAAAATATCGAAAAAATCCTGCAAGCGCTAAACCAGGTCGATTAATCGTTGGCTCTTTGATATAGGATTCTTCACCTGACTCATCATTGAGTAACTCTAACTGAAGTTCCTTTCCATAATTTTTACAAAAGTCAGCTACACTTAGTTTTTTCACAATATTTTTGTTCATATACCTTTATCCGATAGAGCTACCATTGCAAATACAACAACGTTTCCAAAAACTCTCGCAGAACGTACGTCTCCTTTCATTACATGGAAAAGGATTCTCCCAAATAAAGTTTACGACTAATGGGATCATTGAGTAAAAAATCTTTGTCTCCCTGACTTTCAACACGTCCTTCAAAAATGAGATAAGCACGATCGGTAATGGCTAAGGTTTCACGCACATTATGATCCGTAATAATAATGGCTAAGCCGCTATCCCGAAGATCTGAGATGACCTGCTGAACGTCATAGACGGCAATAGGATCCACCCCACTAAAAGGCTCATCAAGCATCAAGAGAGATGGATTCATGACAAGCGAACGGGCGATGGTCAAACGTCTTTTTTCTCCACCACTTAATGTGAGGGCTTCATTTTTTGCAAGATGATCAATCCCAAAACGAGTTAACAATTCCTCACAGCGATCTTGTTGCTCTTTTTTGGTGAGTAGTGTTGTTTCTAAAATGGAGAGGATATTTTCTTTGACCGTCATTTTTCTAAAAATTGATTCCTCCTGAGGTAAATAACCCATACCCAAACGAGCTCGTTTGTACATCGGCTCGCGGGTGACATCTACTCCATTGAAAAATGTACGCCCACCATCAGGCCGTACCAAGCCAACAATCATATAAAAAGTTGTTGTTTTACCAGCGCCATTAGGCCCTAACAAACCAACAATCTCACCAGGACGAATATGAATATCAACTCCATTAACCACAGAGCGTCCATTATAAATTTTGATTAATCCATCGGTTCTAAGAATAGATTCATCTTGAGAGGTTATTGGTGAAAAAGGAGAAGGAAGAGTAGCATTCATCCGCAAAAGGTATATTGCTCCACAAGGTAGCCTCTATTGAGGGCAGGGTAAAGAATCCTTTATTACTTTAGCCAGCATATTTCATACTGATTCGTCGCGAGGCGCCGCGAATCCTGATGGTGACACCACCCACGGTCTCCCGAGCACTGGTGTTGCCCGAGGAGCAATTCGAAGCTGACGCACGATCCATCAGGTTTTCGCAAGCCGCAGCAGAATCGGTATGAAATATGCGTGTTAGTCCCTTTCTCAGGGTGAATCGAGAGCCGCACCATTGGCCTTGGGTTCTACAATCATCGCACGGCTCTTACCTATCGTGCGTGACGTTCCTTTGTGATTAAGGATCATGACTGTTCCTTCTTCTGTGCTAACTTGATAGCTTTGCCCTTGTTGAATCTGCGGCCATATTTTGAGCGTCACGTCACCTGTTGCAGGCTCATAAATTGCTTCTCCTGCTCTTGCCATTGACTTGGTGACCTCCCCTTGGTCATTGGTATTTTGTTGTTCAATGAAGACATTTCCTCGTGCAATCACCTCTTCGAGTCCTTGGCGATTTTTGTTCATCACAACATGTAAGGTGTCACAAAACAGGGTGAATTGTGGATCATGTACAACAACATTCCCACTAAACTCAATGGTATTCGTAAGGTCATCAAACCAAGCTCCCTCTTGAGCATCGATGATGGTCCGTGCATTTTTAGGTCGTGCTTTGCCACCAACAGCGAACTTCCAAGGATCTGCAGGGTCGAGAGTGCTCTTAGAAGCTATTTGCGCTATGCTCGCTACAGGACAAAAAGCGAGTAGAAGAACCAAAGCGTGCACGAGTAACAATAAAAAAATTTTCATGATAGTTAATGAAGAGTATTTTCTTGCCCCTCGTCTATGGTGACTCTGCTGGCAATCCATTGCGAATTTCTGTATGCACATGGCCTTTCATTGTTCCCAAACGCTTGATTGTGTCAAAGCTTGCGGAATCTCCAAGCATCTGAAAATCTTCTCGTTGAATCGTAATGGTGCTGCCCGTAGTGAGGATTTTTGTATCGAGATGAAAAATCCCCTTAGGCACAAGCACAGTAACATCTTTTCCGTCCCTTTCAAAAAATCCAATTTTCAGTGATTCGACCTCAACTTCCTCTTCGTTGATTTTACGAGCTTTTTCGGCAGTAAAATTCATGACACAACGGCCATCCGCATCATACTGGGGAATGATAATACCCTTCATGTCTTCTCCAATAGGTGCCGGCAAATCAATCGGAGTGCCCAAACTTTTATTAGATTCCTGGATTACTCCCTTCATGGGAAGTTCATCTCCTTGCTTCTTTCCCTCATTCACCTTGTTGAACGAGGCTAATGAGTCTGCCATAGAGAGCATGGAGAGCATGACGATTACTAAAAAAATAAACTTTTTCAAACAAGAAATAACCATAACGTTTCCTCTAAGGGTCAGCCCAAATATTTAAGGCTAAATCTATTGGGGTTTATAGAAAAATGTGCCTTAGCATCTGTGAAAAGTGATCACCAATAAATAATCCAAAGCACTTAATGGAGGGCTCGATGAATAGCCATGAGAGAAGTAAGAACTTTCCGAAGATTACCAAGTGGAATTTGATTCGGACCATCAGAAAATGCTTTGGCTGGATTTTCATGTGTTTCCATAAAAACCCCATCAACACCAACAGCCATTGCGGCTCGTGCTAGAACAGGAGCTAAAACACCATCGCCCGTTGTACAGTCACCACCACCACCAGGACGCTGAACCGAATGGGTTGCATCAAAAACAATATGATAGCCTGCCTCACGTATCCAATAAAGGGACCGCATATCAGCTACCAAGTTATTGTAGCCAAAAGTTGTTCCTCGTTCCGTAAAAAAGAAATTCAGACAACCCGCACTCATGAGTTTTTCTGCAATAGGTTTGAGATCCCAAGGAGCAAGAAATTGTCCTTTTTTGACATTAACAACACGTCCCGTCTTGGCAGCAGCAACAATTAAATCCGTCTGACGGCATAGAAAAGCAGGGATCTGCAACAAGTCAATTGATTCTGCTGCAATCAAGGCTTCCTCGGGTGAGTGAATATCTGTTGTGACAGGCACTCCGATAGCTGCTCCCACTTCAGCCAACATAGCACATCCTTCGCGAGGTCCTATGCCTCGATAAGAAGAAGCTGATGTGCGATTGGCTTTATCGTAAGAAGCTTTAAAAATAAATTCGATACCTAGATCATCACAAATCGCAAAGATTTTTTTTGCTGTCCGCAACAGTGGTTTTTCTCCCTCAATAACACACGGCCCTAAAATAAAAAGTGGGGCAGGACCTCCTAGTAGCTTTTTCCCAATCTTGAGTGGATGTTTTTTGACGTTCAATTGTTTAATATATCTTTAAGAGAGCTAGGTATTTCTTAATATTTTTGACGCTCGGATTTTTTGGCGCTCGTCAGAATCAGTAGCCTTGAATTCAAGGGCTTGAAGACTATTTAACCATAGGCTTCACTTATCCAATGATCGCAGAAAAAGGAGTTGTTTCTTCATGCGGGGCTAGGAACGGGGGTATGTTCTGAAGAATCAGGCAACGGCTCCTCTTGAAGACGTTTATTCCAAAAAATTGCCACATCACTAAAACCTTTGAGTAAATCTTGAAAACGGATAAAATCCATTTCCTCTATTCTCTCTTTGTAGCACAAAAAAGCACTTAAGGTGACAGGATCAACACCTAGAGTTGCGCCCCCTGTACCTGCCCAAAGAAGATTGGCCTCGAGCAAATCTGGATAAATTTTTTCCGTCTGATGGGCCAATAATGTTCCGATGATGCTTGAAAAAATAAGAGACGTTGATTCCTCGTGATATTCTAAATCAATGGTCACTCGATCATCAAAGCGAAGAGAGCAAAGGCCATCATTATTCGGTTTGAGATCTGCTAATCCAACATTTGCTCCAAGTTCTTTTAATAAATTTTGAAAACGCTCCATCGACATACTGTTAGCTTTTAGAATGAGAGAATAATTCTTGAATAAACTGACAAGAAACATCTCACCCCACGTCAGGCGATGCAACTTTTTTATATAAAAAAGATTTTTGCAAAGTGCATTAACCCGGATATTTCATACTAAATCGTCATGAGGCGCTGTGCAAAGCTTGTTAGTACAAGGCGGGTGAAGGATTGTAATGCCTGACTGTATGTGTCCATATTGACTCGCTCGCACCTTACTCGGCTCGCCCTTACGCGCTGCCCCTAACCTAACGGTTACGGCAGTCTACCCCAGGCTCTCCCGAGCACTGGTGTTGCCCAAATCACCATTCGAGACCAACCCAGTAGCCATAGAGCTTTCCACAAGCCGTAATAGATTTAGTGTGAAATATCCGGGTTAAAAGGCACTATAAAAATTGCAAGAGTGCATGCCACATGCCTGTTTTAGCGAATCTTCGCGCTTGTCATGCAAAACATGTAGGGCTAGTTTTCCACGATGTGGTATCAACGCCGACTCTCTCGGATTAATCATCTCAGGCAGCAAACATCGCCTCGATTCTTTTTATGCACGAGTCAGAAGAAACATTTCCAATTGCCGCTGCTCGTTATCAGTATGCTTTTTCTTCTCGCTGGTTGTGAAACTATCAGGCAACAAAGCTCTCTTGATCGTTCTTCTATCAAAGCTGCTATTGCCCAAGAATCACCAGGCTCTTACCATATAGGACGTCGTTTTTATAAAGTGGATTATCACATGTGGGGTTGGGTTAAAGAACCTGGAGAGCCTTGGAAAAAATCCCAATTAGTCATGCTCAATGAACAAAAACAATTATCCCCTGATCGCATCAATAATCACATCGGAGCTGATAATGACTATGAGTATAAGCTCGAGGGTTATTACTCTGGCGAGAAAATTTATGAACCAGCAAGCGATAGCTTCTACCCAGAATTTGTCCTAATAAAAGCAACCGTCATTAGCACAAATCCACCCCTTATTTTCCCGGACACCCGCTGGCTTGATCCTAAAATAAGGCTCCTAGAGCCCCCGGAGTTTTAATAGATTTCTTGCAATACTTCTTAGATAATGATGCCCAAGAACACAAACTGACGGAAGTCACCCAAGGAAAGACACTGCCACAGGCAGCACGAAGAACGAGCCCAGCTTGGACAAGAGAAGTATATACACATAGAGCCCTGCGAATGGAGCCCTCCGAGAAAAAGCACCGGCAACACAACAATGAATACAGAACAGCAGAATTTCAAAAGCAATTTAAACCCGGATATTTCATCCTAAATCGTCATGAGGCGCTGTGCAAAGCTTGTTAGTACAAAGCGGGTGAAGGATTGTGATGCCGGGCTGTATGTGTCCATATTGATTCGCTCGCACCTGCTGGGCTCGCCCTTACGGGCTGCCCCTAACCTAACGGTTGCGGCAGTCTACTCCAGGCTCTCCCGAGCACTGGTGTTGCCCAAATCACACTTCGAGACCAACGCAGTAGCCATAGAGCTTTCCGCAAGCCGTAATAAATTTAGCGTGAAATATCCAGGTTAAGGGAAAAGTTATGCATTGTCTTCGCTCTCAATTACCTCATTTTTTGTTCAGTCTTATTGTGGCAATCTCTCCATTGACTAACAGCCTTGATGCTTCTACCAATGAACCAATGAGCATCCCAAATAAGGATGCATCACCCGCAACAACCACCAATACTTCTGATGGATCCGAAATTGTAAGGATTGATAAAGCTGATGGCACAACCATTACGACTGTTTATAAATCTGATGGATCTTCAATTAAAACAATCAATAATGCTGATGGATCCTCTGTAAAAACAATCGATAATGCAGACGGATCCTCCGTGAAAGTGACAACCTATACTGATGGATCATGGATTAAAACAACAACAGGGGTAGATGGAACGACCTCAACAGACACAAGTCATTCTTCATCTAATATCAAGAGTGACCCTGTCACTTCTACGGCCGACTCAGAAACACCTTCATTAACACCTGATCCTGGCGCATCATCTTCATCCGATGATACGCCGACATCCACAGAAACTCCATCTTCAACTAACACGCCGACAGCGGATCACGCACCTCACCTAGCCGCTTTTGAGGAGAAAAGCGTCCCCTTAAACATCAAACTTATTCCCGTCTACATCAATAATGATGAGAGTGGTCATGTATTGAACGGGTCAGAATCACCCTTTTTTTACCTATCTGAATCATGTATTAGCGGCAATGAGTACTGCGCGTTCCTCAGGGCCGTAGCAACAACAGCAGATCCCTATGGACTCTATTCTGAGGAAATGTCAAGGGAGCCGCTCGGTAAACTTGATTTTAAAAGTCAACGGCGGGCACCCTCCCCTCATGTGGCTCAAATTAAACGCACAACGAATCAAGATGGCACCTTTTCCTATGACTTAGTTGATCCTGATGCAGAAATAAAAATTGAAGTTCCTGGCAGATCGTACACGATTCACAGAGGCGATCTCCCTGTTTCTAATGTTAACTTACACGATGCTGCTCGTTTTTGTAACTGGATGCACAATAATCAGCCTGTTAGCCCGGAAGGCCTGAATACTACAGAAAGTGGAGCCTATTTACTTGATAACGGCTTTGATGGCTATATGAACAGTTTTCCAGCTTCAAAAACGGATCTCTATAGAGGTATTTTTACGGGCATTCAAGAGCAAGAAGGAGCACGCTGGGTTATTCCAAGCATGAGGTCTTACCTAGGAGAAGACAAGCTACTAGAAGGTTCATCAAAAAAAATCCATACTCAAAGTGGGCTCTATGACAATTATGGAATGTTCTATTCCCATCAAGAATTATGGGAGTGGACATCAACGCGTGGCCAATCATTAACGCAAAGCGACATCTTTTATGGCGATAGAAATCATCCTCACGATCACAACCTCATTACAAAATATTATCTCATTAATAGCCCAAATGCTTTCCAAGAAATGTGCGCAGTGACTTATAAATCCGATAGAGCTCCCAAAGGTGAACATCCGCCGGCAGCGACAAAAGACGGTTTTACAACATTTCGAATTATGAAAATTGACAATCCTCGTTGCTCAGAGATTCCATGAAGCGTCCTTATGTATTGTCAAAATAGAAAATCACTGATCTAATTTTGTAACTTTGTTCGTAGGGAGCTTTACAAAAATACATTTTAGACAACGCTCTACACTCTCAAATCATCAGTAAACAAAAAAACAAAAAACTATAACTTATGAATAAATCAACACTTCAATTGCTTGGTAACTTCTGCTTCGTTGCTGGCTTCGCCTCAATCATTGGATCCATCCTTATTTGGTATATTATGAGCGGAAATGGTGCTCTAGATTGGAATAATGCTGCTGCCTGTGCCCAGAGAGCTTACGGTGAGCGCTTCGGTATTTTCGTTGGCCTTTGGGCTCCTACTTTTTTTATTCTTTCTCATCGGTTTTTTGCTCATGCAGATAAAACAGCGGAAAATAAGCTTTAATTTTGTTCGATGTTTTAGTAGAGAACATCTTTAGCAAAATAGCAAAATTTACCCCTTCTTGTTAAAGGCAAAAGGTGTGTTAGATTCTAGTTTCTATTTTCACATGCATCCTCAAATTATATTAATACTATTATGAACATAAAATTCAGAACAACTCTGCTCGCCGCTTTAGTGATGAGTGGCTTCTCCTTTGCTCAAGAAAATCAGGCAACGCAAACAGCGCTGCCGAACAGAGTTCAAGCAGAAACATCATCAACAGATTCATGCTGTTCTTCTGAGACAACAAGCACCTGCACCGCCCAAAAACCATGCAGTCATGATATGACCTGCGATAAGGGTAATATGAAAAAATGCTGTGCTAGCATCCTCACTAAAGAAGAACGTCATCGTTTTTGCTGTGCAAAAGCTGCAGTGATTGCAGCGAATCCGGCCCTTGGAGGCAAAGGACACAAAAAGGAACTCTGCGATGCTATTTGCAAAGAAGATCCCAGCATGAAGCCCATAATGGAAAAGCTTAAAAAGCATTGTGAAGAAATGCATCATAAAAAGAACCCTCTGCCTACAACACCTGCTAGCTAGTTTTTAAGGCAAGAGATTATTTTGCCATCATTCTATTGAGCCTGGATCGATGATCCAGGCTCTTTTTTTTGTCACCATCAGGCTAAAGCTTACTATTAGCAGAGTTGTAAAACTCCTCTGCTAATAGTTACACATTGGCCGGTTCAACAATGAAATCATAAAAGAGCTAGACAATTTTTGATTTTTTGACGATGAATGTGAACCTTAATATTTCGTACTTTCCGACCTTAACCCGAATATTTCATACTGAATCGTAATGAGGCGCTGTGCAAAGCTTGTGAGTACAAGTCGGGCGAAGGATTGTGATTTGGGTTGTATGTGTACATACCGCCCAAATCAGAATTCGAGACCAACACAGTAACTATAGAGCTTTCCACAAGCCGTAATAGATTTAGTGTGCAATGTCCGGGTTAGATGCCAGGAGAAGAAACAATCAGTCAGCTTGGTATTTTGAGTGGAACCTATGTAGACAATAGCGCTCGATGTCAAAATACTTCTATCACCTGATCCTGATTGCTTCTTTCTTGCTCACGTTAGGATAAGTATCAAATCATTCATGCAAAAAACCTAATAATGACTTACGATGAGTATAGAAAACCAACTTGGGAAACATAGGAAAGTAAGCATTTCAACAATGCAACTGGAAGCGATTTATGCCCTTGGTTTTGAGCTCTACGCAACAGGTCATTTTGAGAAGGCTGCCGATCTCTTTCGCCTCCTTTGCTTGTATCAACCAGAAAAGTCAAGAAATTGGATTGCTCTAGGAGGTGCCAATCATGAGAAAAAAGATTATGAATCGGCCATTGCTGCTTTTGTCATGGCTTCCTTTGAGGATCCCTTAAACCCAGAACCACGATTATACTCAGCCCACTCTTTTATTGATCTCATGGATTTGCCTGCTGCACGAGAAGTGACTCGAGCGGCGCTCAAGCTTTGTGAAAAGAGAAATGATACGGATGCGATAAAAGCACGCGTCCTTTCACTCTTAGAAGCCCTAGAGCGCTTCGCTGCTGCTTAATAGTTCCAAAAATATAATATCATGAATGATCATCTTTCTATTTCCTCACAAAATGCGCCCTCTCCTCATATTGATTATGAAGGTCATTCTCAGGATCCTTCTCTGGAAGGAAATACACCAGAGGCGCTCAGCGGCAATCTCATCACGCAGGACAAAATACCCGATTCACTGAAAAAAGATTATAAATCCTCTCATGCACAACTTGCAGAACCAACCTGTTCACTCACCCCCTCACTGATTGCTAGTCTTTCTTCCTTAGCGAACCAAGGACTCATTCCTATGAACCCGATGCGCTAAGTCAACATGGAGTAACCATTATTAGAATGCTACAACGATTGCAGCACTGATTGATCACAAGTTTTTTATCCTTTATGCGAATAAATACCCATTTGCTCTTCCTTGAACACTAAACAACAACTATTCTATTAACCCATTAATCATTGAATATTATGCCTGCCATTGATGCCGTAAATAATAACAATCAAGTTTTGAATTCTCCAAGTCAAAACTCTGGAGTAGGAAAGCAAGCTGCTGGTCCAGCGAAGCCTAGCTCTGCAAATACACACTCTCTTCTAACAGTAGATGCTACCGTAACAAAAGCGAGTGACTTGAACAGTACATTGAGTACGGCAGTTGATCAGGTGTATAGTGCGAAATCTTCAGCAGCGAGTACAATTGATACTACATTGACTGGCGACGTTGAGACATTGACTGGCGACGTTGAGAGTTCGAATGTGTATGGTGCGAAGTCGGATTTTGTGACAACTCATAGTTCATTTACTGCTACGGGGAGTGCTGCTTAATAAAGCAACATAGCACCTCCAATCTGTTGCATAAAATTGGTTGACCTTAACCCGAATGTTTCACACCGATCTACTGCGGAGACCGGGAAGCCTGATGGATGCTTCGTTAGACTCACATTGTGACTTGGGCGGTATGTACACATACAGCCCGGCGTCACAATGCTCGTCTTCGTTGACTCGCTTGGCGAAGCTCGTCTCGCCCTTTGAGGGTCTGCCTCAAAGAGCCTACAAATTCTGGGCAGTCTCCCCCGCGGTCTCTTGGGCCGCCGGTGGTACCCCATCCGCCTTCGCAGTCTCCTCGTCACGATCAGTATGAAATATTCGGGCTAGTTCTCTCTTCACGATGAGAAGTAGGGCGCTGCTTAGAAAAACACTCCATCTTATTCTCTGTGCATCAGAAAACAGGAATACAACATTCCTCTAACGATTATGTCTACTTCTGCTATCACCCCGACTTCTACTACGACAGGTACAACGACGACAACAGGTACAACGACAACGACAGGTACGACGGTCTTTACTACCCCCTCACCTGTTTCTACAGCGACATTTAGTAATCAGGACATACTCAATAGTGAACAGAAAAGCGAAGAAGCGATTGCCCAGAATAATATTACTAATCTTACTAATTTAACGAAGCTTCAAGCGACTGCTAGCACAGATTTTCAAGAAAACAATATTTTAGAAAAAGCACCAACGCTCATTACTGAGACAAGTATTAGTGCTTCTTCTAAAGAAAATACAAAAGATCTCTTCGTTCTGCAGGACACTTTAGAGCAGACCCCTGCTCAAGTAGGCAAAAGTTTATCCACTCTTAGTATCTTAGGGGAAGATAAGACAAGCAGCGGTGATGACTTAGCCGTCAATGATACGCCAGCCTCGGGTGTGCTCGCTATCATGGAAATTTATCTCCAGCAACAGAAGAAAATAGAACAAAACTATACGAATCCTGGAGCCCCTCATGCAGCTGTGACTTCTCAATACCAACAGGCGATGGAATCCCCAATGGATACGACCTTCCCTATTGTTGCGCTAGCAGCATTAAGTACACAAAAGAGTAGCTCACTCAATTCCCCAGGCTTAAACTCTAAGCACGTGTCAGCTTCTAATGAGAAGAATCATTTTACTCAAACAAGTTTTCATCACTCTGCCTTAACCCTCCTTCGTTCTATCCCCTATCAAGCGAGCTCTAGCTCAGGGGAGAGAGAAAAGGTGAACATAGCAAGCAAGGCCTCAAAGACCACCGCTAACCCTTCGCATCTTGTTGATATTTCTAGTGCGCTCCAGAAATCAGAGTCACCCGCAATCACTCACAATCCGTCGCTTTCTCATATTTTAGAGAGTTTTACGCAGGCTGTGGGTGACGCCCAAACAAAAGGCTTGAAAACGCTTGCTGATGTTACCGCACAGCTCCGTCCACAACCTCTTAAAAATATATAGAGCCTCTCCCAAGAGGAGTGAGTTCTAATACCATGACTCTCTTAATTTCCTAGCACGTGGATCGAGCGACGAAGTAATGGGTAATAGAGTGACCCAGTTGAGTATCTTGCTTGTTGGCAGTCTGAGAGTACATTATATGAGAACCTGTTTTCATTCACATTTGTCATTTTAAAAATCACAAAGACCGAATATGCACAATTTTTTTATTGCTCCTCGGGCTTGTTTGTGAAATCTTCTTAGATTCATTTTATTTCTATCTTTCTCATGTCATACGCAATCATTCAAACAGGCGGCAAACAATATCGAGTTGCTGAGGGAGACATCCTAGATGTCGAAAAACTTGATGCCTCATTAGGCCAAGTAACAACTTTCTCCGATGTGTTGATGCTTGCTGATGGGTCGAGCGTGACATTTGGTGCGCCTTTTATTGAGAATGCATCGGTGCAAGCCGAGGTCCTTGACCAATGGAAAGATGAAAAAGTAATCGCTTTCAAATTTCGCCGCCGTAAGGGATATCATCGCACTGTTGGCCATCGTCGCCGGCTCACGAAGCTTAAGATCACGGCCATTTCTAAAAAATAGTTTTCCTAATTTTAACACAATACATCTCATTTTAT
>Ga0364909_10115_pt3 | contig 31133 bp, 26 predicted proteins | sample SorcelJu500001C3_3_FD_206966 | JGI IMG/M metagenome (GOLD analysis project Ga0364909, IMG submission 206966) | Enriched cells from Trout Bog Lake Hypolimnion, Wisconsin, USA - BchlTB.June25.5000.01.C3 | ecosystem: Environmental > Aquatic > Freshwater > Lake > Hypolimnion/Profundal zone | place... | reverse complement strand
TGGAAGAAAAATTACAACAACTTCTGACGCAACAAGAAAAAGATGATTCGGCTGATACTGTGACCCCGGAAGCTCCTCAAGAAGCAGCTCGTTAAACTCGTTTTGCCAAAAATGATAATGCATGCCGCACGAGCTGATCAAAAGCAACACTGGTATCAGGGTGTTGATCATTGATATAGTTCATCGCGGCTGAAATTTCTTGGCGGGAATAATTAAGTGATTTGAGCACTTGGGAAATGTTGTGCCGCTGCTCTAAATTCTGTACGCCACCTAAGCTCACGCCACTTTCCACCAGCTTGGCCACTTTGTGCTTAAGTTGCACAATAATCTGCTCGGCCTTTTTGGCACCAATCCCACTCACATTACTGAGTACGCCTTCATTGGCCGATTGTACCGCCTCCAAAAATTCAGCGGCACCAAGTTGGGCCAAAACCGCCATGGCCAATTTGGGACCGAGGCCTGAGCAGCTGGTAATCATCAGAAAAACGGTCCGTTCTAAAGAACTATTGAATCCAAACAAAGAAGGGCCATTTTCTTGGTTCCAGTGCATATGGGTGAGCACATCAACCTTTTGCCCCACTTGAAACCCCATACTTTGGGGAAGCTGAATGGCAAAGCCCAAACCATTAACCTCAAGGGTAATTATAGAATCAGAGATCTCTTTGACAATGCCGGAAAGCGAATTAATCATACAGGTATCCTTAATTATAATTACTTTATTTAACCTTAATTTGATTTCTTGCGCAAGAAAGAGGAAAAAACAAGCCTTTTATATTGACAAAAGCCCCTCACATGATACATTTTCTACTGTTATGATGAAATACGCGGGAATAGCTCAATTGGTAGAGCGTTGCCTTGCCAAGGCAAAGGTCGCGGGTTCGAGTCCCGTTTCCCGCTCCATCTTAAAACACCTAAGCTCCATCTGATAGAGCATTCAGATACTAAAAATGCCTACGATCGGTACCATTCTCGAGGAATGGGGGTACAACAAAAAATATATCAATAATTTCCAAGCCCGGGACTTATCATTTGTCAGCAGTAAAATTTATTGATAAGGTCAATAAAAATTTCTCCCTGTTCAAAGTAAAAAAATGACTTTCATAATGAGCTCTAAACAGCGTAAGTCGGGCCCATATAACCAAAGGTTTTAAAGAATGAAATCAATAATGGAAGAAGCTTCAACAATTACCAAGGCAATTGAAATTGCTTGGAATCGTGCAGGGCAACCCCAAGAATTTTCCGTAAAAGTATTAGAGCTGCCACAAACAAGTTTTTTTGGCCTCAAAACTTCTAAATCAGCAAAAATTGCCTTCTTTTTCAATGAACTAACCGTCAAAGTCAGAGAACCACACAATCCACGCCAAGCACGCCCGATCATGGTTCGTCCTCAAGGTGGCAGATCTGAAGGTGATAATCGCGACAATCGTAACCAACAGCCGCGCAGACCACAGCAACAACACACCGAAAGACCGGCACACGATAATCAAAACAACCAAAGAGCATCAGCCGACCACCGTCAAGGATCTCCGGATAATCGTCAGCATAGCAGACAGGATTCCCGTCAAGGTGCACGCCCTGATACGCGTCGTCCTCTAGCACCACGCCCCGAAAGACAAGCAGAAAGAGTTGAAAGACCGGAAAGATATGACCGGCCCGAAAGACAAGAGCGGCAAGAACGCCCACAACAACATGCACCGCGTCAAGAACCTCGTAATCCTGAATCGCGTTCTTATGATCGTCCAACCGAGCCGCGCGAAACATGGACGCCGGAAATGGTTGATATCGCACGCGACTGGGTTCAAGAAACATTGGTTCTCATGGGCAAAACTACTATCTCCATTCAACCATATGTATCCCACAACTATCTTAAGTTGACCCTCGATCAGCCTGTAATGGAAGATTTTCGCCAAGAAGAAACTCAGTTAAAAAGCTGGGGAAGCTTAGCAATGGAAGCTGTGCGAGAAAAAACAAATCTACCCTTACGTGGGTTGCGCATCATTTTGGAAAGCAAAAAATAATTCCTGTTTTGGAGGTTCTTTCACTTGTTTCATTCGGTTGATGAACAAACTATTATTGCTCAATGCACGCCACGTGCAAGCGGAGCTATTGCATTATTGCGCGTCAGCGGAATCAATGCGATTGCCATCGTTGATACCATCAGCAAACTGGGCTCGGATAAAAAATTAAGCACACTCCCTTCTCACACCATTCATTATGGTTTTGTTATAGAATCAACCGGCGCCACAGTTGATCAAGTTATGTTTTTGCTCATGCATGGACCTAGAACATTTACCGGGCAAGATACAGTTGAGATTACCTGCCACAATAATCAATTTATTATCGAGCACATTATCAGCTTGGCCATTAGTGCAGGCGCACGATTGGCCCAAGAAGGTGAATTTACCAAACGTGCAGTTTTAAATGGCAAAATTGATCTGGTACAAGCAGAAGCGATCAATGAACTCATTCACGCCCAAACACAAATGGCACTCAAAAAATCATTGGCACAATTAACCGGCAGCTTTTCTTATTGGTTGAATTCCCTCGAAAAAGATTTGCTCAAGGCTCTGGCTTTTTCTGAAGCAAGCTTTGAATTTATCGATGAAGAAATTTCATTTGCTCCTCAAATTCAAACAATCATACAATCGGTCAGTACCACCATTGGAGTAATTAAAAAAACATTCAATCAACAGCAGCAAATCAGACAAGGTATTCGCATTGCTTTAATCGGCTCAGTAAATGCGGGCAAATCATCACTCTTTAACGCACTTCTTAATCAAGAGCGTGCTATTGTAACGGCAATTGCGGGCACCACCCGTGATGCCATCGAAGCAGGATTATACAACAATGGCAATTTCTGGACCTTGGTTGATACGGCAGGATTGCGTGAAACTGATGACGTCATCGAACAGGAGGGGATCAAGCGATCTTTCCAAGAGGCGCACAAAGCAGATATTATTCTGCTTGCGTATGATAGTTCACGCACGCCAAGCACCCAAGAACAAACAATTTATGATCAGCTGCATGCTGATTACACGCACAAAATTATCAGCATACACACCAAATCTGATCTGATTACAAACCCCAACAATAATCGTGATGCTATTACTGTTTCGAGCAAAACAAAAAATAATATTGCCCATCTTGAGCAGGCAATCGAACAAAAAATTGCCACCTTGTTTACAGGAATAGAATCCCCATTTTTGCTTAATCAACGGCAATATAATCTCCTTTTAGCACTCGAAACTCATCTAATCACTATCGATAGTATGGTGGGCGATACGTCAGTCGCTTACGAACTCCTCTCTATCCATCTTAATGATGCCATCGCATGCATTGCTGAACTTTCGGGCAAAGCGATTAGCGAAGCGGGTATGGATATGGTTTTTAGAGAATTTTGCATCGGCAAATAATAAGGATTAAAAACATATGAATAAAAACATCAAAAAATATTTTATATTCTTCTTCCTCATCACAAGCATTCGTGTATTGAATGCTATGAAAACAGAAAACCAGTCTCCCACACAAGAAAATATATGGACTGCTGAATTTGAACAGGAGCTCTTGAGCATTTTTACCGTACAAAATCTACATCCTCACTTCACCATACCTCTCAAAAACTCTAGGCCACAATCCCCGGCATACTGTAAATTTTTCTCGCGCAATGAAAAGAAGCAACACGGGTATAAAAGATATCGCTGTAATGCATGCAACAGAGCATTTACTCATAAAAGCCTCCTGAATAAGCATGTCAGCTTCTATGAGAACTTTGAGCCTCAAACATACCGATGTCATCCTTATTGCCCTGAAACCTTTGAACAATTAAGTAACACTCATGTACAATGTTGGCTAATGCACCACAAAAGTAATAGCAGGGTTTAAAATGAGTAAACAAATTAGAAATAGTTTTATATTATTCTTGATCATCGTAAGCGCGTGCAATGTAAATACCATGATCATAGAAAAAGATGATTCGAAGCAAGAAGATATTTGGATAGCCCTTCTAGAGCAAGAACTTCTAGGATCATTTCCTTCTGATCAAATATCCTCACGTGAAAATACAGAAGATCCCCTGGCATTATTAAATACCCTAGAATATTCTACAACCCCGTTGATTTCCCCCCTGCCAGAAGAGCCTCCATATATAAATCCTTATGAAATCAGAAAAGATTTCATGAGAATTATGTATACATGTCCCCACTGTAAAGAAGAATTTTCTGATAAGAAAGATTTAACGGACGACCATCTCAAGCAGCATGGCTTTGGAGTATTAGATGTAGCCAATACAACTGAAGAAGAACAGCACAAGAAGTATTATAATGTTCAAATTTTTCCAAAACCATCTTTACAAAGTGTATCCCCAACTTCACAACAAAATCCTCAGAAGTTCAAAAATTTTACCCTACAGGATATGTGGGCACAATTTAGAAAAGACTATGATTCAATTCCCCAGATATGTGATCAGTGCAAAAAAAGTTATTGGTCAAAACAATCATTAGAAACTCACAAAAAGCATCAACATGGAGATAAGGCACATATCTGTGATACTTGTAATAAAAAATACGCTACCAATCAAGACCTTGCTATTCATAGAGCGCGCAACCATACCTTTGAAAACACTCCCTATAACTTACTTCCATGGGTCTGTAATCAGTGTCCTTTGCGTTACACCACAAAAAATTCGCTCAACCTCCACAAAAAACGTCAGCATCTCGATAAAATATACGAATGCTCTATATGCTTTAGAAAGTATGTTACTAAAAAAGAACTTTCGCAGCATCAGAGAAAAGTACACCCATCCCCTACTTATTATTTCCTCAAAAACCTCAAGCTTCCCCCTCTCAATCAACCTCCAATGGACTTTACATGAAAAGGCAGATTAAAAATAACGTTATACTATTCCTAGCGATTGCAAGCTTTTCGAATGTAAATGCCATGATCATAGAAAAAGATGATTCGAAGCAAGAAGATATTTGGACCCCTCAGCTGGAAGAAGAACTTTTAAAAACATTTCCCCTCAATCGCCAACCCTCGTTATCGCCGGCCTCAGAAGCCCTCTTGGCAATATTGAATACCCCACCAAACATACAATATCAGGCAATAGCCCCGATCCCATTATTATCAGAACAAAGCCTAGAATATAATGCCTATGAGACCAGAAAGAACTGTGTAATAAACCAAGAAAAGACATGTCACCAAAAAAAGAGCGATCAAACACGCAGGCATATCAGACGATACTTTTGCGAGCCCTGCAAAAAAGTTCTTGACTATGCAAGAGATCTTGAAGCTCATCTAAAGCTGCATATGGTAACACCTAAGATCCTCATATACTGCTCTGCGTGTTGTAAAAAGTTCGAAGGATCCCCAAGCTACGCTGCCCATCGTTGTGGCGAAAAAAGAAAACCTGTCAAGAAACTTTCTCCTCAACCTCCAAAGGTAGAAAAACTTACCTAAAAACTCCTTCTCTTTTAGTTTCTGAACCTGAATTACAGGTAAAAACAGCCAAAGCCCCCCTCGTTATTATCATTGACAAATAGTCAAATAAGAGTAAGCTTTTAGATATGGAGGTTTTTATTATGAAGAAACAGATTAAAAAGAACAGTTTATTCCTATTTTTAGCACTAAGCTTGCCAGCACTCGCCATGGAAAGGCCTTGGCCCCAAGAAAGCTCCCCGGATTCTGATATGTGGGCTGAGCTTGAAACAGAACTTTTCACACCCGAAGAAACATACCTTACCCAATCGCCACCCGTAGAACCCTTTTGTAATAAAGAAAATTTACCTGTTCTCAGAAACATATCTCACGAATCCTCTCTTGAACAAAAAAAGCCTTTAGTGCAAAAAAAGCCTTTAGTGTTTGAATATAGTGGTTTAAAATTTGGATGTAGCGATGCAAAATGCAAAGCGCGTTTCACATCTTTTGCTGCTTTAAAGCGCCATAAATGTACGCCCACCCCCTATGATTCACTTCCTTGGCCATGTAGGAAATGTACCAATCGTTATCCAGAAAAAAGAACAAGAGACACTCATGAAAAACGCCAACATGGGGATAAAATATATAAATGTAATCAATGTGATAAAAAATATGCGACCAAGGGAGAACTCTCGGTGCATGAAGATTATAAACATTTCAGCTTAGGAAGTACTTATTTTAATCAACAAGGGGAAATCGAAGAGGCAAACATCACTATTCCACCACAACAAAACCTTCTTGTTGATAATGCAAATCAAAATACCAGCGAATCTCTTCCTATGCATAATGAGCTTGAATCCTTTTCAAACGAAAATGATCCTCTTAATTATGAGGGAAGCGATGAGCAGTTGCCTTCTCTGAATGACTTAGATTTTTGCAATTTTGCCAATGATGCAGATATTAAGTCTCCTCAAACTCCTGATTGCCAACAAGCTCAGGATGTTAACTTTCCGTTAATGTCCCTTGAAACTTTAAAAAGAAAAAGAGGCGAGGAAATAGCCCATAAACAATCTACGGCTATGGTCTTTCATTTTAAGTTAAAAGAAGAGATACATCACTGTGCTTTCTGCTACAAAGATTTTCAGTTACCATACCAATTACAAGTAGAGTATCCAGCATGCCCTGAGTGTCTTTCTCTGGGATTTGATGCTTGCTTAGAAAAGCATAAAGCACTTCTTCAGTCAAAAAACCTCGAGGAAGAATTCTTATATTGCTGCTCTTTTTGCCAAAAAGACTTTCAGTTACCGTACCAATTGCAAGTAGAGTATCCGGCATGTCCTGAGTGTCTTTCTCTGGACTTCGATACCTGTTTGGAGAAACATAAATTACTTCAATTTGCAAACCTTGAAAATGAATACAAAACAAACAGAGCCTGGGTTTTAAGCCAGACTCTTTTATAATCCTTAAAAAGTTAATTACGCAGTAAGTACTTGGATCTCATCACGACGATTAGGCGCTTGTTGATCTTTGTTACCGGTTACCGGTCTGCCGGCAATAATTTCCGGAAGATCTGATCCGCGACCAATAACTTTTATTTTTTCACTTGGGATTCCTGCAGCGATTGCGTGATCTTTGAGAACTTTGGCACGCTTTTCTGAAAGAATACGATTATATGTATCAGAGCCTGCCGCATGATCAGCATTACCGTTGATCACAAATTGAACAGGCTTGCCACCTTTTTCTTCCTGGGCAAGCAGTTCTTTCATGCGCGCAACATCGCACGCAACGGCTTCTTTTTCACTTGACTTAATATTGTACTTATCAAAATCAAAATAGACTTTTTTAAACCCGCTTTCATTTTTATCAGCATTGATCCATGCATAGCGTGTATCATCATTCTCAACTTGTTCATCTTCAAATGCGATTTCATCTAAGTCTTGATCAAAGAAATTTTTAACGCCATCTTGCGCAACCGGAATATCAACATCGGTTAACACTTCATTTTGATTTACCGGTCTCTTTGCTTTTTGTGATCTCCAGCAACCCGGAATTAAAGCCAGAACGGTTAATAACATAAAAAATTGTTTATTCATGAGTACTCCCTAGGTGAAAAGGAAAAATTATTGTTTTATATAACAGCATACGCACTTTATCACACATTTTTACTATTTTCTACTTATGCAAAGTAAAAAATCATAAGAACTATTTATTTTATTCCACAAACCACTGCGTAATTTCTGCGAGCGCATACACACGGAGTGCATCACGATCAACATCCCATAATTCGATAAGCCATTGCTCGCGCGGATGGTATTCAGTTTTACCAAAATAAAATCTTATAGGCACAATGGTACGCACAGCAGTCTCGCCCCGATAATTGGTATAACGGACTTTAATGGGATTAGCCAACGCCTGCCGGGTTAAGCCTGTGGGCAGATTGCTCAAGTTGCCAGGAGTATTATGGGCAAACATAGATGATCCTAAGAAGGCTAAGAGTAGAATAAGTTTCATATGTTCTTCTTTAATATTTTAATGGGCTGCTTCGAGGGGAGGCTTTGGTGAACAAAGCGAACGGGTAGCTTAAACTTCCCTATTTATAGGTCAAAATCAGCCTTAAAAGGCCCTTTTTATCTAACAGCCTAGGCACTTTATCACAAATTTTGGCTATTTTCTACTCATTATCATCAAAATAGGCTATAATTAATAAGAAAATAGAATTCAAAAATGGCAAAAACTACATGAAAAAAATCTTAATAAATGAAAATCCTTGGCAAACACGTATTGCTATTACCACCGATGGGCAATTGCAAAACGTCTACTTTACCGGCCATACGGAGAACCCCCTGGAACGCGCCTTTTTTAAGGGCGTTGTAACCAAAGTTCTACCGGGAATCCAAACCGCGTTTGTGGATATTGGCCAAGAAAAGGCTGGATTTCTCCATATTTCTGAAATTGATCGGGATATGGCAATCGAAAAAATAAGCAAACATACCCAAATTGATGATGACGAAGCTCCCGCTCCCCGCGTTTCGCGCCAACAAATCGATATCAGCAAGATATTCAAGGAAGGCGACCAAATTCTGGTCCAGGTGAGCAAAGAACCGGTGTATGAAAAAGGGGCAAAACTTTCCACCTGCTTCACACTCCCGGGCCGCTTTATTGTATTGATGCCTAATATTCCTCGCATTGGTATCTCAAAAAAAATCGAAGATCGCGAAGAACGTAGCAAGCTTAAAAGCATCGTTCAAAAAAATCTCCCTGAAGGCATGGGTGCTATTATCAGAACCACGAGTGATGGGCGTCAAGAAGAAGAGATCGCCAAAGATATCCATTTCCTACTCGAAACTTGGAATTTGATCCAAGAGAAGTTCAAGCACTCCCAGCCTAAAGAAAAAATTTATCAAGACATTGAGCTTCCACTGCAAATTGTACGCGATCATTTAGATGATGATGTACAAGAAGTCATCACCGACACGCAAGAAAGCCTTAATAAAATTTATAAATTTGTTAAATCGATTGCTCCCGAGTATAGCCAACGTATTAAGTTATACGACGGTCCTTCACCGTTGTTTGAACATTTTGGCATCGATAAGCAAATTGAAGCTGCGCTCGAAAAAAAAGTTTCGCTCAAATCAGGCGGTTCTTTAATTATAGAAACTACCGAGGCAATGACGGTAGTGGACGTAAATACCGGCAAGTTTACGGGCAAAAAGAACCTTGAAGAAACCATTCTTGCTACTAATCTTGAAGCAGCACAAGAAGTTGTACGCCAATTACGCTTGCGTAACATCGGCGGGCTTATTGTAATTGATTTTATTGATATGGCATCCGGCGCCAACAAACAAAAGCTTTTTAGGTTTTTTGAAAAAACACTGCGCGAAGGGGACAAGTTCCAATCGGTAGTACTCAAGATTTCTGAATTTGGCTTAGTTCAAATGACCCGTAAACGTTCAGGCATCACACTCCTCCAACAACTCATGCAAAAATGCCATCACTGTAAAGGGTTAGGATATGTGAAATCGATTGAATCTGAATGCCACGAAATACTGCGCCAATTTCAAGAAAAATTAAACACTCAAAAATGGGGCTCTGAAGGCATCATTCGGGTAAATCCTGAAATCTTTAATCACTTGACGAGCATTGAATACAATGCCATTTTATCATTAGAGAAGACGTATAAATGCAAGATTGTTTTGGTAAGCGATAAAAATTTAAACATCAATCAATATAAAATAGAAAAAAAATAACATGTCAAAGACTCCGTCGATTTTGGATCATTATCCAAAGTATGAACTTAATATCGGTATTGAAGTACATTGTCAGTTAACCACCAAAAGCAAAATCTTTTGTTCGTGCGCAAATCAAGTGGGCCAAATACCCAACACTAATATTTGCAATATTTGTACCGCACAACCAGGCTCATTGCCGGTATTAAATAAGACGGTTGTTGATTATGCAATTCGTGCCGGCTTGGGAACCAATTGCACTATAACCAAACGTAATTCCTTTGCTCGTAAACATTATTTTTATCCTGATTTACCCAAAGATTATCAGATCACTCAGAATGAAGATCCTATTTGCACCGCTGGATTTATCCCTATTCGTTTAGAAGACGGTTCAGTTAAAAAAATTCGCCTCATTCGTATTCACATGGAAGAAGATGCGGGCAAAAATATTCATGCCGACCAAGAAAATGCCAGCTTTGTAGATCTCAATCGTACTGGCACTCCGCTGCTTGAGATTGTCAGCCACCCGGATATCTCCAGCACCATTGAAGCAAAAGCATATCTAAAGGCATTGCGCTTAATTGTGCAATATTTGGGTATTTGTTCAGGCAACATGGAAGAAGGAGCATTTCGCGCAGATACCAATATATCGGTTCGCCTTAAGGGAGCTGAAAAATTGGGAACTCGTACTGAGTTAAAAAATATTAACTCCTTCAAATTTATCGGCGATGCAATTGAGCATGAAGTTGAACGTCAAATTGAATTGATCGAAAGTGGCCAAAAAGTTCGTCAAGAAACACGCTTATGGGATACTAAAAATAAAAAAACAATCATGATGCGCTCCAAAGAAGAAGCAGCCGATTATCGCTATTTCCAAGATCCGGATTTACCAATCCTGGAAATCAGCCAATCGATGATTGATCAAGCGAAGGCTTCCATGCCTGAACTTCCCTATGATCGGTTTGAAAGATATGTGACCAAAAATGGCCTTTCCGCCTATGAAGCAGAAATCCTGGTTGATGATATAGAACTTGCCTCCTATTATGAACAGGCCCATAAGGTTAACCCGAGCAAACAGGTGGTCAACTGGATTCTCAGAGATGTGATGGGCTATCTCAAGGAGAATAAAGTACCCCTTGCCAGCCTCAAAATGACTCCGGAAAAGCTAGCCGCCTTGGTGACCCTGATAGAGAAAGGGGTTATTAATAATCGTGCGGCACAAGAGGTATTTGGCCTTGTTTGCCAAACCGGCCAATCTCCTGATCAGATCGTCAAAGAAAAAGGCCTAGAACAGATAGGTTCTGGCGAAGAACTTGAAGTGATGGTTAAGGAATTACTGGCTGCCCACCCTGGCCAAGTAGCCGATTATAAGGCAGGCAAAGAGAAGATGTTTGGCTTCTTTGTAGGCCAATTAATGGCCAAAACTAAGGGTAAGGGCGATCCGCGCATAATCCAGGAATTGCTCAAAAAACACCTCATTTAGGTCCTTTGACACCCCTTTCTTGCCTTGTTTTTTATTCCAAACATGATATAATTACTACTAGAAATATTGCTTGCGCAAGATGCGTACAATTAAAATTAATGGTTCCGGAATCAAAAGAGCATATCATGAAATTTAAAGTATTATTCTCTATTACTCTCTTTGCCATCCTAAGCGTAGCCCCATCGCTCCACGCGATGGACCATGATGATTCACCACTCGTCAAAGCCATCGAGGCCAGAAATCAAGAACGCGTGGAAGAGTTAATCAAAACTCACCCCAAGGCAATCAACGAAAAAATAAACCAACTTAATGAAACCCCTTTGTTTTTAGCAATTAAAGATGGTAATCCAGAAATAGTATCTGCGCTCATTAAAGGCGGCGCATACATAAACATAAAAAATCTTACTGGCCACAACCCTCTCTTTTGTGCCATTATAAGCAGTCGTGTGGCTGAACTCATAGATGATCTTTATTCTGATATTAATAGCTTTGATCAAAGAAACGAAATCATACGAATGATTATCGATGCGGGAGCACTATTAAATGAATGGGGCCCTTATGGAGAAACTCCTTTAATGCTCGCCATCGGATCATCACTTAATCCAACTATGACCCAAACACTTCTTGATTCAGGCGCATCAGTACTACCCCGGAATCATAATCAACTTAACGCGCTAGAGAAAGCAAAAACGATGCTGAAAAAACTAGCCAATTATGAACGCAAGCCTGTAAGCGATCCTCAATTTGAAGGTCATAATCAAATAATTATGCTTCTTGAAGATCGAATGGCTGTTGAAACTCAGACAATACATCAGATTCTCAAGGGGACACGAGAAATACATGGCAAAAGAATAAGAGCACGGACTCAAAAACAATTGGAAATTTCTGGAACCAAACGGAAACATCATGAAATATAAGATCTTTTTTGCTTTTATCACCTGCATAACTACTTCTCCTTTCCTCAACGCAATGGAAGACCATCAAACCCTACTTACAAAAGCAATCTATTCAACAAATATTACAAGCATAAAAAAATGCTTAGCAAGTGGTGCAAAAGCTTGTGAAGAAATTAACATCAATGGCAACGCCATCTTTCCTATCCTCTTTGCGGCAAAGCTCACCTTTCCTAGATTGGTAGAGACTCTTATAAATGCAGGAGCATCGGCAAACACAAAAGATGCGAAGGGAAAGACTCCTCTGCACTATGCAAGTTCAACCCGCCTCTTTTTTCACCTTATTAATGATGATCACCTTAAAACAATTAGAATTCTTATAGAAGCTAAAGCCATAGTGGACGAAGTAGATCAAAAAGGAGAAACCCCTTTAATGAAAACCTTAAATTGTAATCCCTGCCTTGAAAGAACAAAAGCGCTTTTAAATGCCGGCGCATCAACCCTCCTGCGCAGATTTAAAGATCAAAAAAGCGCTTTGGATTTAGCAATGGGGTTGCACGCTCAAAGCAAACGTATGCTTGACGAGGTGCCCCTTTCCCAATTATTTTACCATTCAATATTAAAGAAACTGAACTCTCTAGATCAAATAATCACTTTGCTTTCAGAACGCCAAAAAATGGAAATAATGCCCCATTTAAATGGCGCTCGCCAAATAGAGGGCAACAGAAAAGGCCACTATAGGAATAAACCCCGCAATGTCAATCGCCTGAAGGATGAAACTAAAAAGTAAGTATTAAGGTAGAAGGGGTAGAAAAGGCCAGCAGCCCAATTAACAACCCTTAGTTCAGCCTGAATGATCAGAGTCCAAAATAGCCGTATTTAAACAAAAATCCGCATTTGACAAAATTTTCTATCTGTATTAGCATGAATAAGAATACTATTAGGGCAGTGATAGCGATGCCCTACCGCCTAACGGCATGAGTATCGTGGATAATGCTATCAGCTGCGACTGGTCACACCAGTCATAACCCTAATATTATGTGAGTTTTATGATAACTTCCTTTAAGGATCTTCCTTTACATCCTCAAATTTTAACCACTCTTGATGGTCTTGGTTTTACCCAACCAACCGAAATCCAAGGCAAGGCAATTCCTCTTTTGCTTTCTGCGGACAAAGTTGATTTTTGGGGCCAAGCACAAACCGGTACGGGTAAAACCCTTGCTTTTGGTATTCCTTTAATTCAAGGAATCAATCCGCAAGAAAGACGCTTACAAGCACTCGTGGTTGCACCAACGCGTGAATTGGTTGTCCAAATTATGCAAAGCTTACGTCCAATTGCCCAACCAATGGGCATTACCGTTGAAGCGATCTATGGTGGCGCTTCGATGCGTGATCAAATGAGCGCACTCAAACGGGGCGTACACATTGTGATCGGAACTCCAGGCCGTATCAATGATCACTTAACCCGTAGAACTCTTTCTTTGAGCAATTTAAGCACCTTAGTTCTCGACGAAGCAGATATCATGCTTGATATGGGATTCAAAGAAGAAGTTGATCAAATCTTAGCTGCTGCTCCAGAAGAACGTCAAATTTGGCTCTTTTCTGCTACCGTTAAGCCCGGCATCAGCAACATTATGCGCGAACATATGAAAAATACTCAAAGCGTGAGCGCAAGCAAACAGCAAGTGGGTGTTGCCAGCACCAAGCAATACTTCTCAATGGTTCCCTTCAGAAACCGTTTCACCGCATTATGCCGTTTTGTTGATAGTAATCCTAATTTCTACGGATTTATTTTCTGTCAGACCAAAATTTTAACTGCTGAATTGGCAGAAAAATTGGCAGCTGCAGGCTATCCAGCAAATGCGTTGCATGGTGATATGAGCCAAGTATTGCGTAATGCAGTCATTAAAAAATTTAAAAATAAAGAATTTGGTATTCTCGTGGCAACTGACGTTGCAGCACGTGGTATCGACGTTTCTGATCTTTCACACGTTATCAACTATTCATTACCTAACGATCACGAAAGCTACGTTCACCGTATCGGTCGTACCGGCCGTGCAGGTAAAGAAGGTATCGCAATCAGTTTCATCGGCAGCAAAAATGAATTGCGCCATGTGAGCATGCTTGAACGTAAATTCAAAGTAACCATCAAACCGCTCGATGTGCCAAGCAGCCAAGATATTCAAAAAGTACACCTCAAAAAGGCGTGCGATTATCTGGAAGCAATGGCGAGCAAGCCGGTCAATGGTGTTGCTCCTGAACTTGCAGCAGCAATCAACAAATATGATCAACAAGCACTTGCTAAAATGGTCATCGCTGCAGTTACCGATAAATTCTTCCCGGCATCTAAAAAAGATGATTTCCATTTCAGCAACACCACCAGCCAATCTTCGGATCACGGTGAAAATATTATTGATGATGGATTACAAGAATTAATGATTCACTTGGGAACCGATGATGGTATCTCGCGTGAAGATGTCGCGGACTTCCTTTCTAACGAAGGCGGCATCGATAGCGATAGTCTTGAAAAACTCAAAGTTATCAAACGTCGCACCTTTATTAAGCTCCCACGCGAAATGGCTGAAGTCCTTATGGAAAAAGTAAGAGGCAAAAGCATCGCGGGTAAAAAGACACGCATCACCCTTGCGCCAGTTTCTGATGATGATTGGGGCTCAGCGCCACGATCACGCGGTGGCTATCGCGGCGGAGACAGAAGAGGTTCAAGACGCTCTTTTGATGGAGGAAGCGATCGTGGTGACCGTCGTCCAGAACGCCGTAGCCGTTACTAATTTTTGATTATAAATAAAGAAAAAAGCTGTCTCAACGTGAGACAGCTTTTTTTATGCTCTTGCTTCATCATATTCCTGAGCCTTTGCATCCAAAAGTGGTATGAATATTGTCATAAAATCGCGCGATGATAATTCAACAGGAATCTCTTTCTTCTTTTTATCTTGAAGACATGTTACCACACGGTCGGAATAAATAATTGCTTTTACGTTTCCTTCATAAGCAACACTCATCTTATTCGCACACGTCTGGGCCCATTTCAGAAAGAATTCTTGCAAATCATACCAACCCCAAGCATTTATCAAGAGCTCATAACGTTTTGCACCTAATTCATTTTTTATTATCTCAGTTCGCTCAAGGATATTATTTGCAACTTCTGGGTAAATCATTTGTTGCCATTTCTGATGCTCCTTTTCCATTAATACGCGAATGTATTGCAACACCCATTTTTGTTGCACCGGGTTTTCCATGACTTCCGAAGCCAGAGGAACGGCCAGTAATAGAAATACTTTTTTCATACATTTTTATTGAGATAAATAATTAATTAACTTATCACCCTTTGCTGCCACAAAAAGAGCTATGAATTCTGGCCTACTTAAAGCTATTTTTTTATATGTAGAACCATCAAAAATATCCATTTGAGTCTGACCAAGACCTACTTTGATTTTAGGAAAAGACCCAGTCCCATACAAGGCCAATGAATTTTTTATAAAATCTGTATTTGTATCATCTTTTAAGTCCTTAATAATATAGTCATACCATTTCAAATGATCCTTATTTAATTTTTTTTCCGCAAGACCATGCAATTGTTTAAGGTTTTCTTTTCCTTCAATCGCAAGAAGAAAAGGTATAAAAGTTTTTAACTCATCGTGTGACCACTCGCTAATCAATTTTTTACAAATCTCTTTACCCAATCTTGCTTCAAGAATATCTGCTTCTTGTTTACACCGCACCACTAAAGGGTGTACTTGAGTAACACAACAAAGTAACCCTTTCGATTGTCCCGGATCAGCATTTTTTAATTGGTGAATTTCTTCCAAGGTAAGCCGATCATGGAGTGGCTTTACCCATTCCATACCCGCAACAGGAAGCATTACGCAAGAGAGTAGTGAAAATAACAATTTATTCATACAGATCCTTTTTAGTTATAAATGATCAGAAATAACTAACTAAAAGCCCGCATGGTTCGATTATGGTTCGGCACAATCACTTCCTCCTTCGCCAAAAAGGCTCCGGCGGATGGGCACCACGAACGGGCTTTCCACTATTTTTTAAAGATCTTACAGCACCATGGCCCTACCTTATTCTAAAGACTTTCTAATGAATTATAACGATGGTGAGCACGCGCCGCCATCTCACACGATTTTTGCAGCTCTTTATTTACTTTATCTTCATTAAGCGCATTAGCACGATTATAAATATATAAAACTTCCGGAATGAATCGGCTGTGAGTTGCGGCCAATTCAAGCAGAGGGAACATTAATGCCAAATCGCCGGCCATTGGGAAAAAACGGCCTTCATACATATAATCTGAATATGCCGTTGCATTGAAAAGACTCACATAAAAACTGCGCAAATGGGTGGTACACCAGTGGTAGCCACGGAATCCATTTTCTTGAATAATTTGCTCGGGTACTTGGTGAGCCCATCCAATGGTATCATAAGGAAATATGGCAAATTGGCCATATGTCATCCATACATCAGGATCTTGATAGACGCGATTCAAGTGAGCTAACACATTCTCATGAGGGAACCAATCATCTCCATCAACCACCACTGCAATCTCTTCGGGCTTACACAAAGAAAGCGCATAATAGATGTTGGCAAGTGGACAACCCTTGCGTTCTTTATTATCAATAAATGTAATGCGCTCTTCGAGTTTATTTTTTGCAATATACTCGCTCACCAATTTGGCAGTCTCATCAGAAGAAGCATCATTGATATAGATAACACGATAATTGGAATAATTCTGCGTACAAATTGAGTTGAGATTACGTGTATGCCAAAACCAATTATTATACGAAGGCACAATAACCACCATTGGTTTTTCAGGCCCCGAATTTTTTATAAGCGAAAGTGGATATTTTTTTATGATATCCTGCTCTTCTTGTATTATTTGAACCAGACGCAACATATAGCTGGCTTGTTTAGCTTCATCCAAATCAATATAGTGCACGCTGTGAGTGTTGCCCGCCTTTTTAAAGAGCGAGCCTTGCGCTACTGCTTTTCTCCAGAATGCCCACGCGGAACAATGAGTAAATTCATCGGTAAAAAATTCATAACGTTCATGCATCGACTTACGCCACATCGGTTCTGGACCGGGCAAAGATATTCCAAAAAGAGCGGGATCAAACTCAGGCATACGTGCAACATCAGACAGGCCACAATTCTTGGCACGTTGATTAGGCGTATATGCCCACCAATAATCGCAATAGACCAGATCAAGCGATGGATCTGCCTCGAGAAGGTTGAGGCGCTTTTCGAGCGAATCAGCTTCGCGCGTATCACCCGGATGCACTTGAATTAAAAAATCAGCCTTGGCATACCGAATGGCCGCGTTAATCTGTTCATACCATTTGGAATTATTGGCCAACGTTAAATAGCGGATGTTTGCATATTCCCGCGTATAGGTTGAAAGATAAGGCGCAGAGAGTATACATTTTTCCGGGCCTACTAAAATAATTTGTGATTGCTCAAAAATTGTTTGCGAACGGAGATCTTCAAGCAGGATAGTCAAAAGCTCCAGGTGTTCGCTCAAAGAAACAATGATCGTTAAGCGCGGCTTATTTTCCGCATATGCTTCTGGAAAACTAAAAAGAGAAACAATAATCAAAGGCAATACTAATGCTTTAATCTTCATGATAAATCCTTACTGTGTTGATTCAAAAAAAATTGTAATGATCGCTCTAAACCTTCATCCAATGATACACGTGGCGTAAATCCTAAAATAGTCTGAGCGCGAGATATATCGGGCCTACGCATACGTGGGTCACTGATATCCGGATTTTCGATGTAAATGATAGGAACCTCTCGATTGAGATATTTCTTTGCCAAATTATTTACTTTGCACGCCAGCTCATTAATCGTAAATTCACCCGGATTGCCTAAATTGAATACTCGTTGAGTAATATGTTGCTCTTTGCATAAAGCATCATTATCAATGAGCCTGCAAATTCCATCCAGGGTATCATCAACATAGGCAAAGCTCCGCGTTTGATTGCCGCTCCCATTAATTTTTAAAGGTTTATTATTAATCACTGCTTCCAGAAAATTATTAACCACGCGCCCATCAGCCAACCTCATTCCGGGCCCATAGGTATTAAAAAGCCGCGCAACACGTACATCAACTCCATAATGTTCAAAATAAAGCTTAATGAGCACCTCTGCTCCTCTTTTTGATTGATCGTAGGCAGAACGCTTGCCCATGCAATCCACATTGCCCCCATAACTTTCCGGTTGCGGATGCATAAGCGGATCTCCATACACTTCTGATGTCGAAGTAAAAAGATAACGCGCATTTTTGGTGCGCGCTACTTCTAAAGTATTTTTCGTTCCTTGTAACCCCACCAATAAAGTCTGATAGGGCTTTGTATAATAGATAGCCGGACTGGGCAATGATGCGCAGTGAATAACCACATCAAAGGGTTCTTCCAGCTCAAAAGGTACACTAATATCATGAATGGCATAACAAAAATGAGGATTATCAAAAAAGGGGCGGAGATTCTCGATCGAACCAGAACTTAAATTATCGATCACCATTACCTGATCACCCCGATTAAGAAGATGACGGGTTAAATTACTCCCAATAAGACCAGCACCCCCACTCACCAGATATCTTTTCTGTTTAGGGTTACATACCGGTAATGAAGCAGTAAGCATTGTAATTGTTTGGCAAATCATTCCTTTTACATCAAAAGGCACCAAGCAACATGCAACTCTATAACCGCTATCAATAAAAAAGTAATCATTAAAGCAATGTTTAATATCTCTATTTTCTTCACTTAAAGTGCGGCAGGGACCTTGTTTTTTATTAACGTAATACCATAAATCGTCCGCGTGTAATGGCGTATCAGGCGCCATGGTGATAATGAGTGGGTCAATAATACCAAATAAAACTTGATAGTATGCCCAGGTCCAGGTAAGCGCGGTACGTGCCCCTTCTATAAAGAGGGCTTTATCTTCAAGCGGCCCTACTCCCTCCAGGCACGGAGGAACAATAATGATCATGGGAGTAAAACGATCGTTACAATAATTTAAAAAAAATGAGAAATCTAAAATAGCAGCCTGGACATCATACAAAATTGATTGAGGGTTGCCCATTCTCACATCTGCCACCAAGGCATATTGCTCATGAGATTGAGCATCGTCGAGAGAAAAAAAAATTGATGCGCTGCTATTAGAAAAATAGCAACCCACAAACAATAGAATGTATGGAAAAACTGCTTTCATTACTTTTTTACATTATAAGGTTCTGCTCTTTTGGAAATCAGTATTGCAAAACCATATTTCTTTAGCAAGTGGGTTGCACACAGGTATTTTTTGCTACTTAACAGCAGCTTTTAAATATGAGGATGGAATACGGGGACGAGGAGAAGCAGGCGATTTACGCTCAAGTATTCGCGCAGCTTGTGCCCAGAGGGCCAACTTTCCATTTTCAACTGCTTCCTCAAGACACACTAAGTCTTTCATTTTATCACTGTAGCCTATAAGCAAATTTGCATTCTCAGAGGAAATGTTACGTTCTACTATGTCTTTTAAAAATTCATCTTGCTTAAAATCTTCCACTCGAGCAAAGTTAAAATAATCCAAGAGTGGATCAAATCTGTGCAATTTAATAGTTCTTGCTTCTTCCACTAACGCCGGATCTTCATTCCCCAACCCCTCTATAACTTTCATTCTGTTATCATCGGGTAAAACGGCTTGATCATTATGAGATAAAATGTGATATCCGGCTACTCCCATGCTTGCACCAAAAGCTGCTCCTGCAATAAAGTATACCAGTGAACTATGTGAAACATGCATCAGCGAGAAAGTGGTGTTCTCCATAGAGAAAAGCGACAACGAACTAAAAAATAAAGCTCCGGTAATAAAATTTTTCATTTTCTTGACTCTTCTTCTTTTTGTAATACAGCAAAAACGTCTTCAACATTAAATGATGGCTCAATCTTTTGGTATCGTGTGATGTAGCTCTCAAACTTAGTACACACTTGATTGCGAAGATTAAATGAGTTTTCCCGAGCGTCAGGATCCAACGCCACAATGCTCTCTATAAAATATTTGATGGCATCTTTGAGTGAATTGCAAAATAAATTGCGCGTTGCATTTATCTCTTCTTTAATGGGTTCCATTCTTTGGGTTGGCAGTTGATTAAGCGCAAGCCCCATATTCTCTTCCATTTCTAAGACCAGCTTGTCAGCTGCTTTCTTTTTTTCTCGAGATTCTCTCTTTTTTCTAAACTCAGCCGCTTGCTTTAAAAGAAGATTTTCCTCAGCCTTTGAACCGGCAATTCCTGATTTGATGTTGGCGCCCGTCGACCCACCTGCCAAATCTGCTGCTTTAGACTGAAACCACACCGGCATATTTTGATTGCGGGAAAATACGGCAACATCGCTTTTTAACTGAGAAAAAGGATTTCTCTTTTCATTCTTGGGTGACCGTGGCGAAACTTGACGTTCCATGGCCCCCACACCACAATAAAGGCCTACCATAAGCGCGCTTATTATTATCTTTTTCATGTCAGTCCTTAAAGTTTTGTGGTAATAAAAAATATAATAATCCAACCCCTTTAAGTTTAATTAAAAAAAATGATAACAAAAGCTTTATTTACGCTTATTTCTCCAAATCAAACTGAAACTATTGTTATCGCTGCAATCTCCTGTACTCCTAAAAATTAATATGGTATTGCTAAAGTATGAAGAAAAAATACACCAAATCTGTTTTTATTTTTCGGCGGGATTTGCGCCTAGAGGACAATCGTGGGCTTACGCAAGCCTTACAGCAAAGCACATCCGTTATTCCCTGTTTTATCTTTGATCCGGATCAAGTAGAAACACACAACTCTTATCGTAGCCTCAACGCAATTCAATTCATGATTGCATCACTCCGAGAGCTTAACCGGCAACTCCACAAAAAAAGAGGACGTCTATTTCTTTTTTATGGCAATCCTGAAAAAATTATAACCAATCTTATCAAAAACGAACAAATTGAAGCCATCTTTACCAATCGAGATTACACTCCTTTTAGCATAGCGCGCGATGAAAGAATTAAAAAAGCATGCCTCAATAATAATTCTATCTTTAGTCAATATGCTGATTTGCTATTGCATGAACCCGAAGAGATAAAGAATAGTAATGGCACTCCGTATTCAATTTTTACGTCATTTTATAGGAAGGCGCTTAAAATTCCCGTAGCAAAACCTCAACTTAAAATAAAGGGTGCTTTCTATAATAAATCCATAAAAAATGCCAAAGGAATTGCCCTTTTTAAGAAAGTATTACCCCATTATCATAATAAAAAAATTTACGCCCAAGGAGGCGCTTTCCATGCCCATATCTTGCTTAAAAATATTAAAAAACAAAATAATTATGCTAAGACACATGATTTTCCTGCCCTAGAAACCTCCCACTTATCGGCCCACTTAAAATTTGGCACTCTTTCAATTCGCCAGACATATTGGACCATTCACGAAAAGCTGGGAGCCTCGCATCCCCTATTGCGGCAATTGTTTTGGCGCGATTTTTTTACCCATGTTGCCTATCACTCCCCTTTTGTATTTGGCCAGCCTTTTCATAAAAAATACAAAAAACTTCCCTGGAAAAATAATCTCAAAAAATTTAAGGCATGGTGCGCCGGTCTTACAGGAATTCCTATCGTAGACGCAGGAATGCGACAATTAAATGAAACAGGATTTATGCATAATCGAGTACGCATGATTGTTGGTTCTTTTCTAGTCAAAGATCTGCATATAGATTGGCAATGGGGAGAGCGTTATTTTGCACAAAACCTCATCGATTATGACCCCAGTGTTAACAATGGTAATTGGCAATGGGTGGCGTCAACTGGATGCGATGCGCAACCCTATTTTAGAATTTTTAATCCGTGGCTCCAACAAAAAAAATTTGATCCCCACTGCGAATACATCAAACAGTGGGTTCCCGAACTGCATGCGGTCGATTCTAAAATTATTCATACATGGAACCATTCTCAGTATTATTCGCATAAAAATTATCCTAAACCTATAGTAAACCATGACATAGAAAGCAAAATTACTAAGCAAATTTATAAAAGCATGACACTTTGACAATGACCTTTCTTTCTGACTACACTTTCAAAAAAGTAGCAATGATTTAAGGAGAGATTGAGATGGTTTCCAATAAAATGTTATGGCTTTGGTCAATGATAGCGGTCGGCTTAGGATTTTGCGGCGGTTATCTTTTTTCCTCAAAATTTTGCAAGGTGAGCATTGTCAAACGAGTAAACCACGAGATCGCCCTTAATCAAAACTTACGCAAATTATTAGCGCAGCATGCTTTTTGGATTCATCAAGATATCAGCTCAACCTTCTTTAAGACTCCGGATCAACCGGCCATAGAAAAACAATTAATTAAGAATCAGGAAGGGCTAGCCAACTTTTTGGGCACATACTATAGCAAATCTGCCGCCACAGAATTTGCAGCCCTCTTAAATCAAAACACACTTCTAATTAATCAATTAGCCGCACAAGAAGAACCGGCAAAAGAAAATGATTTAAAAAATGAGTGGCGCAAAAATAGCGAAAAGATTGCCACCCTCTTAAGTGAATTAAATCCTGAATGGGCTCGCGCATCGGATATGCTAAAATTAGTTCTCAATGAATTACTTTCTCTCATTATCAAAGAGACTGAAGCATTACAAAAAGATAATTGGCCCCGCGCATTGGAAATATTTGATCAGTATTTTGAATATTCGCTTCAAATTGCCGACGAGCTGGATCGAGGAATTACACAACAATTTTCTAATAAATTTTAGGGCAATCTAATTTCCTTCGGACATTTTGCCCTTGGATTTAACATCGGAAGCCCCTTTATAGGGCGATACAGAAACGAAGCCGCTCTTGCTCACCGTAGCAATAATTTCCGGTTTATAGGGCATACTTTGCTTCTCAATCGAGGGTTCACCACGCATAATTACCAATACCTGAGAATTTTTTATACTTATATCAAAATACCCGGCTCTTGTTATTATAGCTATTCCCACATCCCCATCCTTAATCATCGGATGGAACAAACCTATAGAAGACCCCCTAGGCATAACCACATCATGAGTCAAAGCTTTATGCCGATCAAACAAGATATCTACTCCATCATTACTCAAATTTCTAATTGCAACATCTGCTATATTTTTTATCTCCATCGAAAACAATGAAGAAACAATAAATAAACTAAAAAATACAAGCGTATTGCCCATTCTTTTGATATTCATACATAACCTCTTACGTTATAATTATTGCGATATAATAGCATCATACCATATCCATCGCTTCCAGATTGACAATTTTGTGAAAAACCCTTAATTTTACTGATGAATTCAGATGTTTTTTACAAAGGGATAATCTCATGAAGTTGCATAACAACTCGCTATTTTTATTAATTTTTTGTTCTACCATCACTTCTTCGTGCTTGCGTCCAGAGCGAGTTAATTCTCCTGAACCCAAAATCCTCAATTCATCAATTCCTTCCTATATTGAGTTTCCGTGGCACGGAATTTCTAAAAGCTCTGCGGCCATGATCCCTGCAACAATTGTAATTATGTGCTCTCAGCAATCGAAAAATGAAACCCCTCGTAATTAATAAATTTTTCTTTTATCAACTGCGCGCTTATTGTATCAATGCGCGCATGATCTGCCGGTATTAACTGGTAAAGAATTTCTTTGGCTATGGGATGTTTACTTCGCGTCAACGCTCTGAGTATAGCGCCTCTAATTTGGCGATCGGAGCCCTCAAATTTTGATTGCTTGTGATAATGTTTACTCTTTCTGCTCGGGTTGATTACCGTTTTTTTGAGCATCACTCCATAATCCATCAAAGCATAATACCACTGACACGGATCTTTATGATCAACGGTTGCTTGGACAAGCGGTATTAAATCGGCATCATCCACTTTATCGTGGCCCTCAAAAAAGAAATGAATAAATACCGCTCTAATATTGGTCTCTATAAAAATAGTGGGTTTATTAAAGGCAAAAGCCACGATTGATGATGCGGTGGCTTTACCAATACCAGGCAATTGCATCAGTATTTCGGGATTGTCAGGCAGTATTCCATTGTGCTCATTGGTAATAATCTGCGCCGCTCGATGCAAATACATGCCACGCCGATTATACCCCAAACCTTGCCATGCGCTTAAAACATCTTTGAGCGATGCATTGGCCAGTGATTGAAAATCCGGAAAAAGACTTATAAAGAGAGGATATTTCTGCGCAACTCGCTGCGTTTGGGTTTGCTGCAACATAACTTCCGAAATAAAGACCCGGTAAGGATCGTCAACATTGCGCCAATCAAATAGTCGGCCTTGTGCTGCATAATGATCCCAGATTGTCTTTTTAAAATCCCTTAATCGCTGTCCGTCCACGCCGATATCCTTGCTGCAAAAACCTCTTTTTAATCCTGAGGCTCAACCTTCTTTTTCTCTTGTGCCTTTTTCTCTTCCACACGTCCTACCTTAAGGGTAAACATGTTATCATTGCGCAACACTTTTTTAACCGCAGCCTTCATTTGATCAAGAGTAATCGCCGAAAGCTTTTGAGCACGCGTATCATAATAATCAGGTGCAAAGCCCAATTTATCAAGGCTTAAAAACACCTGAGCCATTGAACCATTGGTCGCAAAATTATTCACAATCGAGTTGATAATGGCATGCTTGGCTTCTAAAAATTCTTGATCAGAGATTTCATCGACTGCTTTGGTAATAACATCTTTGATCGCTTTTTCTGCTTCAGCCAAGCGATCAAGAGACACGATAGTTTTAACAATTACCATGCCCGGTTGCTCATTGGCCCCCGAAACTAATGAACCACTAATCGTGTAAAATAATCCCGATTGTTCTCGCAGTTGGAATAATTTAGAATGCAATGAACCCAATGCACCGCCACCAAAAATCTGATCAAAGAGCAGCAATTTATCATAGGCAGGATCTTTACGATCCACCGAAAGTCCCGCAAAGCAAAGCACCGCTTGATCTCGATTAATAGGGTGAACCACTTCACAAGGCTCAATCGGTTGTAAAGAAGGAAATTCAATTGAGGCAACCTTAGGTCCCTTCCATTTACCAATACTTTTTTCTAATACGTTTTTGAGATCATAAGAACCAATATCACCCACAATAGAAAGTCGCGCTCCATCGGGACTAAAGTACTTTTTATGAAAATCAATAAGATCTTTTTTAGTAATCTTACTGATCGATTCCACTGTTCCCAGTGTGTCTTTGGCATATGGGTGCCCCTTATAAATTTTTTCCATCACCAATTGGCTTGAAAATTGTTTTGGTTCATCCCAGAAACTTTTAATTGCTGAAAGAATTTGCGCACGCACCTTTTCTACCTCATCTTCATCAAAACGGGGCCGCGAAACTATTTCTTCTAAAAGCTCTAGCCCCTTTGGTAAATCACTGGAGAGCATACTCAGCCCAATCGAGCCCGGGCTCACATTTATTTGCATCCCACGTGATTCAATCTCGTCTGCCAATTGCGCCGCTGTATAGTTTAAAGTCCCCTCAGAAAGCATCCCCGCTACAAAGCCATATAATCCCGGCAATTGTTCGCTATCAAAGTAAGGGCGCGCCTTAAACTCTAAAACAAGATTAATTTTGGGCGTATTATCATTATCGTAATAAAGTACCTTTAACCCATTGGGCAACGTCAGCGTTTGATATTTAGGAAAATCAAAATGGGTTGCTTCTTTTACCTTGATCTTGTTGGCATACAAAGGTGGTTCAATAGGAGTATTTCGTTTGCGCGCTGCCAGAAATTTGGCATCATACTCATCTGAGCTTTTTTGTAAGGTAACCCATTCTTTTTTATCTTGATCAGAAAGTGGCAATAAAAGCCCCGTATGCATTACTGCCCGCTTAAAATATTGAGAAAGCAATTTCTGCAATTGCGCTTCTATTTCTTTCTTGGGCTTATCTAAGAAGTGAAAAGCAAAATTTTCATCACCGGTTGCCAGATATGCTTTTCCAATTTCGCGCGCTTGCGTTTCGATACTTTCTAGCAATCCATAATATTGCATGCGCGCTTGTTTAAGCGCCCGATCATACTCCAGATCAGTAAATCCTTTTTTGGCTAAGGTATCGATCTCTTGCTGAATTATTTTTTGAATCTCGGGAATATCATTCACATCTTTAGGCTCATAGGCAATCATAAAAAGACCATGCTCAAAAAGTAAAAATGAAAATGCTGAGAGTGACGTAACCAACTGCAACTCATCAACCAACTTGCGATACAAGCGAGATCCTTTTCCATCTCCCAAAATGATAGTCAATACATCAACCAGATGCTCATTTTTAGATTGCGCTCCGGGAATGATATATGCAGAAACGGCAAATGGTTTTTGAATGTCACGATACAATGTTACGCCATGGGAAACGATATCGGTATTAAAATAAAATTCTTCTTTTTTATAATTTAAGTTGGCCGGAATTTTTTCAAAAAGTTTTTTCACTAACGCAAAAGTTTCTTCGGGATCAACATCACCCACAATCACGAGCGTTGCATTATTGGGCCAATAATGTTTTTTATAAAAACGACGCAAGCGATCAGCATGCACGTCAAACAGGTCTTGTTTGTAACCAATTACCGGGTAATGGTACGGGTGATCAGGAAAAATCGCTGACAACATTTCCATGACCAAACTACGCTGATAATTATCACGATTCATTTTTAATTCTTGAATCACTGCTTTCATTTCTGAATTAAGGTGATCATCCTTGAGCGCAATATTCTGCATACAATCAGCAAAGAGCGGTAACACTTCTTTCCAGTTCTGGACCGGCAAATTGAAAAGATAACCAGTGTAATCATATGAAGTAAATGCGTTGGTAGACCCTGAAAGCATATGAGTAATAATATTAATATCTGATTCAGAAAGTTTTTGAGTTCCCTTAAAAACCATATGCTCAAGCAGATGAGCTAGCCCCCGTTCGCCATCTTTTTCATCTTTTGAGCCTACCTTATACCAAAGCTGCAAAGAAACTTTAGGCAAAAAATGAACGGGACGAACCAGAATCGTCATGCCATTTTCTAAAACTCTTTTAAGCACATGAGGAGTATTTTCAGTTGTATTCATTATTAATTCCTGTTCTTCTTCATCCTGATAGGGAACATTCATATCATCACCTTTGCCCATCACGATCCCACTTACCATCAAAAGAATTATAAATAGTATACGATCCACTTTCTTTAACATGCAATTCATAAAACTTCCCTTCGTTATTGGTTTTTATTTTTACTCCATTATGTCTTTCTACCAATTCTTAACTTAATCAGATGATTAACGTCTAAAACTGATCGCACCGCTTCTTTTATTTTTTCCAACGAGATCGATCTCAAGTTCACCAAACGGCGATCAAAATAATCAGTAGGTAATTCAAAGCGATCGATAAAAAGAAATGATTGCGCCATCGCATCGTTCGATTCAAAATTATCAACCAATGAGTTAATGAGCGCATTACGCGCATGATCAACATCAATTGCCGTTATAATATTGGGAGCGGTTACAATAGCATTTTCTATAAGATTTTCTGCTTCAGTTAATCGATCATTAGAAACAATCGTGCGAATGTAAATGAGTCCCGGTTGCTCATCGGCATTGGCAACCAGAGAGCCCCCAATGGTGTAAAAAAGTCCTGTCTGTTCACGCAACTGCAACAAATAAGAACTCATAGAACCCAATACGCCACCACTAAAAATCTGATCAAAAAGAATCAAGGCATCATACCGTTCATCAAGGCGCGAAACCGAGTGACCCGCAAAGCAAAGTACTGTCTGATCTCGATTGATAGGATACTCAATCGTAGCAGCACACAATGCGGTAAGCGCCGGAAACATTATCTCTGAAACCGGAACATTCTCCCATGAATTTAATGCGGCATTTACGGCAGCAAAAATGTCAATACCTTTTATGTCTCCTACCACGGCCAAGCGAGCACCATCGGGACTGACATATTTTTTGTATGCGCCAATTAAATCTGCACGCGTAATTTTTTTCATACTCTCAAAATCGCCGAGCAAGTTTTTATTATACGGATGGTTTTTGTAGAGCTCCATGCGCACCAATTGGCCCGCAAAATCAGCTGGGCTATCCCAATAGTTGGCAATATCGGCGCAAATCTGAGTGCGAATTTTTTCTATATTTTTTTCTCTAAAAACAGCTTTGGTAACAATTTGATTTAAAAGTGAAAGCGCAAAGTCAAAATCATCTTTAAGCATACTCATAGAAATAGTGCCCGCACGCACATCAATGCTAATTCCGCGCGATTCGGCTACATCAGCCAACTCCTGATCGGTGTAATCTTGCGTACCCTCAAGCATCATCTCGCTCATAAAATTGATAAGCCCCTGTTTATCCTCCGGATCATAATAATGGCGTACTTTTAATTCTAAAATTAAATCGATTTTTGAGGTTTGATCCGATAAATGCGAAAGTACAATCAGGCCGTTAGCACATTGATCTTTATGAGCTTTCGGATAATTAAAGAGGGTGGCTTCTTTTGCAACAATTTGTTCGACCAACACACCACACTCAACCGTTGATTCGCGTACCTTGCGGGATAAAATTTTGGCATCTTGTTTATCAGATTCCTCTTGCAACAGGAGCCATTGTTTTTTTTGTTCAGCAGCGAGGGGCAACACCATCCCTGTATGCATTTTGGTCGATCGCAGATACGTGTTAAAAAATTCCTGCACCTCATCTTTGAACTGCACCGAACTGACATTGTTATACTCAAATAAAGCATCTTCATTTTGATTAGCCAAAAAAGATTTACCAATTTGGTAGGCAATTTTTTGATTGTTCTCAAGAAGTGCCATGTTTTCCATCATGAATTGTTTGCCCGCACGGCGCAACTCATGTTCAGTAACACCCTCGGTTTGCAATTTATGAATCTCAGCTGCCACGGCTTTTTCAATGGCAGGAATCACTTTTTCATCAATAGGATCAATGTGCACAAAAATAATGCTCTGATCAAAGAGTTCATAGAGATCAACTTGCATATCAGTTGCCAATTCCAACTCGTCCACCAACTTTTTATAAAGCCGTGAGCCTTTACCTTCTCCCAGCACCCAGCTGGCCAGATCAATGACAACATTTTTATTTTCTTTAAATCCCGGAACAACCCATGCATACATGAGCAGTGGCTGCTGAATATCACGTCGCATCACCACACTTTGGGTAAGCAAATCAGGGGTATAAGGATAGACTTCTTTTTTATAATTCAAATCAGCAGGAATTTTCTCAAAAGCTTTTTGCGCAAGCTTAATTGCTTCATCAGGGTTAACATCGCCCACAATGATCAGCATCGCATTATTAGGGATATAGTGCTTGGCGTAAAAATTCAAAAGCCCCTGGCGCGTGATATTCCACAAATCCTGCTTGTATCCAATAATAGGAAAATGATACGGGTGCTCAGAAAATATCGCGCCCATCATCTCTTCGCACAAACTTGAGCGATAATCATCTTTATACATTTTTAATTCTTGAATCACTGTCTTTAATTCCGCATTGAGCAAATCTTCCTTAAAGGTGCATTTTTTCATACAATTGGCCAACAAAGGCAACGCTACGTGCCAGTTCTGCCGGGGAAAATCGAATAAATAGCCCGTATAATCATGACTGGTAAAAGCATTGCAATTACCCGATAATTTATGGGCAATGAGATTGATATCTGATTCAGAAAGGATATCAGTCCCCTTAAAAATCATATGTTCAAGCAGATGAGCAAGCCCACGCTCGCCATCTTTTTCATCCTTCGACCCCACGTTGTACCATAGCTGAATGGCCACTTTGGGAATCGTGGTCACAGGGTAAATAAGAATAGTAAGCCCATTATCAAGAATATGCTTTTTTACGAAATGCATTTATATATCCATCAAGAAAAGTATTTTTATTAATTATGCCCAAGCAGCTCGAATTTTACAAACAATAACCGCGATTGCTTCAATTTTGCTATCGTGGCCCAATATCTAGGCCACCATGCAGTGGTAGGATTTTTTTTCATCCACCTATACAAAGCTGATAAATATTTGTAGCTTTTTCAAAATTAGAGAAGCGAGCTCATGATTATAAAAAAGGAGACATCATGATACAGAGAGTGGGATTACTATTGTTTTGTTTCTCGGCGTTACAAGCTCAGAATAATATTACTGTTATCGGTATTGGCCGTTTGGGATTGTGCACAGCACTCGCTTTTGAAAAAGCAGGATACAATGTGCTGGGAGTGGACATCAATCCTTCCTATGTAGCTGCCATCAACAATAAAACTTTTAATTCTCCTGAGCCGGACGTCAATGAACTTCTGGTCCAAAGTACCCACTTTAAAGCCACTTGCTCGCTTGATGAAGGTCTTAATTTTTCCGACCTTTATTATATTATGGTCGATACGCCATCAACTCCCTCCAAAGAGGCATACGATCACAGCAAGTTGGGGAAAGTACTCTCTCAGATTAATAAACGAAAAGTAGAAAAAAAGCACGTGGTTATTGGCTGCACTATTTTTCCCGGATATATCAGCACGGTGGGAAAGTTCTTACTCAAAGATTGCATCGATACGAGCTTAAGTTATAATCCCGAATTCATTGCTCAAGGAAATATAATCTCGGGATTATTTAATCCGGACATCATACTCATTGGCGAGGGGTCACCCCAAGCAGGAGATCTTTTAGAAGAAATTCACCATCGCGTGTGTACCAGTAGCCCCAAAATTTGCAGAATGAGCCCCGAAAGTGCCGAGATTACCAAACTTGCCATAAACTGCTTTATCACCACTAAAATTGCCTACTCAAATATGATTGGAGACATTGCCGATAACACTCCCGGAGCAGATAAATTTGCAATTCTTCAAGCGGTGGGCGGCGATAAGCGTATTGGCTCCTTATACCTTAAACCCGGCTATGGATTTGGCGGCCCTTGTTTTCCCCGTGATAATCGGGCATTGGGCAGCTATGCACAACAAGTAGGCATTCAGCCTATTATCCCCCAAGCAACTGATAATTCGAATAAGTTTCATACACAATTTATGATCGAGCAACTTTTAGAAGAGGATCGGGATGAGTATGTCTTTGAAAGGGTTACCTATAAAGAC